>ERZ778503.358-NODE-358-length-38734-cov-5.599550_pt1 | contig 38734 bp, 24 predicted proteins | sample MGYA00510047_ERZ778503 | MGnify/ENA primary metagenome ERZ778503 (study PRJEB29527, sample SAMN07138965) | mouse gut metagenome | material: feces | host: mouse | place: China:Nanjing | collected 2016-01-25 ... | reverse complement strand
ATTTACATGGTTTTATTTTGCCAATTAAAAAAACATGTGTAGTTTTGCCGTTGTTTTTATAAGCTTTCGTTCGATACTCTCTACAACCATGAAAAAAGCAATAAAAACGAACCTAGAAAAACAACCAAAGTGGAAAAGAAAACCTACACCTATGACGAGGCATTCGAAGCTTCGCTCAAGTACTTCAATGGAGACGAACTGGCCGCCCGCGTATGGGTGAACAAGTACGCCATGAAAGACTCCTTCGGGAATATCTACGAACAGTCACCGACCGACATGCACTGGCGTATCGCCAACGAAGTGGCACGCATCGAGGCCCGTTATGCCAACCCGCTGACGGCGGAAGAAATCTTCGAACTGCTCGATCATTTTCGCTATATCGTTCCGGCAGGCAGCCCCATGACGGGTATCGGCAATGCACATCAGGTTGCATCGCTTTCCAACTGCTTCGTCATCGGCCTCGACGGTGAAGCCGACTCGTACGGCGGCATCATCCGCATCGACGAAGAACAAGTACAGCTCATGAAACGCCGTGGAGGTGTGGGACACGATCTTTCGCACATCCGCCCAAAAGGTTCTCCCGTAAAAAATTCGGCATTGACCTCTACCGGCCTGGTTCCTTTCATGGAGCGTTACAGCAATTCCACGCGCGAAGTGGCACAAGACGGTCGACGCGGTGCCCTGATGCTGTCCGTAAGCATCAAGCATCCCGATGCGGAAGCGTTTATCGACGCCAAAATGACGGAGGGAAAGGTTACCGGTGCCAATGTATCGGTCAAGCTGGACGACGAATTCATGGAAGCCGCCACCCAAGGCCGGGCATATACCCAGCAATACCCGATCTACAGCACGAATCCATCCGTTCAAAAGGAAATAGACGCCGCAGCACTCTGGAAGAAAATCGTGCATAACGCCTGGAAATCGGCCGAACCGGGCGTATTGTTCTGGGACACCATCCTGAAAGAATCCGTTCCCGACTGCTATGCCGATCTGGGATTCCGTACGGTAAGCACCAATCCCTGCGGCGAGATTCCGCTCTGCCCGTACGACAGTTGCCGGCTGCTGTCGGTGAACCTGTACTCCTACGTCGTTCACCCGTTCACCCCCGAGGCCTACTTCGACTTCGACCGTTTCAAGCGCCACATCGCTCTGGCGCAACGCATGATGGACGACATCATCGACCTGGAACTGGAAAAGATATGCCAGATCATGGAAAAGGTAGATACCGACCCGGAAAGCCAGGAGGTAAAAGGCACGGAAAGACACCTGTGGGAAAAGATTTACAAGAAGAGCGGGCAAGGCCGGCGTACCGGTGTAGGCATCACGGCCGAAGGCGACATGCTGGCCGCCATGGGCCTGCGCTACGGCACTGAAGAGGCAACCGAATTTTCTGTCCGGGTGCACCGTACCGTAGCCTTGGAAGCCTACCGTTCTTCCGTGATCATGGCCAAAGAGCGCGGAGCGTTCGAGGTATACGATGCGGAGCGTGAGCAGAACAACCCGTTCATAAACCGCATCAAGGAGGCCGATCCCGCACTGTATACCGACATGGTGAAGTACGGTCGACGGAACATTGCCTGCCTTACGATTGCCCCAACAGGCACCACCAGTCTGATGACACAGACCACCTCGGGCATCGAGCCCGTGTTCCTGCCCATCTACAAGCGCCGTCGCAAAGTGAACCCGAACGACCCGGAAGCGCACATCGACTTCACGGACGAAACGGGCGATGCTTTTGAGGAATACATCGTTTACCACCACAAATTCCTTACGTGGATGGAGGTAAACGGCTACGACACGACCAAGAAATACACTCAAGACGAGATCAACGACCTGGTGGCCCGCTCCCCCTATTACAAGGCTACTGCCAACGATGTGGACTGGCTCATGAAAGTAAAGATGCAAGGGGCCATACAGAAATGGGTGGACCATTCGATAAGCGTCACCGTGAATCTGCCCAACAATGTGGACGAGGAACTGGTAAACCGCCTCTATATCGAGGCCTGGAAGTCCGGTTGTAAAGGTTGCACCATCTACCGCGACGGCTCACGTTCGGGCGTAATGATCTCGGTGAAGAAAAAGGATGAGAAGAAGGAAAACAGCCCGTGCCGCCCGCCCGAAGTGACGGAGACCCGCCCGCAGTCGTTGGAGTGCGACGTGGTCCGCTTCCAGAACAACAAGGAAAAGTGGGTGGCTTTCGTGGGCCTGCTCAACGGACATCCCTACGAAATATTCACCGGTCTGCAAGACGACGACGAGGGCATCGTCCTGCCCAAAAGCGTCACCAAAGGCCGCATCATCAAGAATACGAACGAAGACGGAAGCAAGCGCTACGACTTCCAATTCGAGAACAAGAAAGGATACAAAACAACGGTAGAAGGCCTGTCGGAGAAGTTCAACAAGGAATATTGGAACTACGCCAAACTCATCTCCGGGGTGTTGCGCTACCGTATGCCGCTGGAGCACGTCATACGACTGGTAAGCTCCCTGCAACTGGAAAGCGAAAGCATCAACACGTGGAAAAACGGTGTGGAACGTGCCTTGAAAAAGTACATCACCGACGGCACGGAAGCCCGAGGGCTGAAATGTCCCAACTGCGGCCATGAAACCCTGATCTACCAGGAGGGATGCCTCATCTGCAAGCATTGCGGTGCGTCCCGCTGCGGATAACCGCCGGAAGCTCCCGAAAAAAGAACTTTTTCACTTTCTTATTATAAAACAAGAGGCTGACGGAATAAAAAAGCAAACGCCGGGACCGGAAACCATCGTTCCGAGCCCGGCAACTTCAGTTCCGGTCCCGGTTTGTAAAAACCACGACTTGAACTGTTCGGAACAAAGACCGATTTGCAGAAAACAAAGCGTGATGTCATGTTCCAATGTACGGCTACGGAAATTCCGGTCCGAAAGAGTTGTTCTTTCTATCCCGCCAACCAAATTCAAGCGACACAGAGTGCTCCTCTCGTAAAAGAGCACTCTGTGTCGCATAAAATTACCCGTCTATTCATCCTATACAGCCCTTATGAACCTCGTCTCCACCTCCATCCATCTGCATCAGGTAAAGCTCTTCGCCCACCACGGCGTGCTACCGCAAGAACGTGCCACAGGCGCCTATTTCTATATCAGCCTGCGGGCCAAAACCGACTTCAGCCGGTCCGTGCAGACCGACGAACTGACGGGAACGGTCAGCTACGCGGACTTGTTCGACATCGTACGCGAAGAAATGAACATCCCTTCCGCTCTGCTGGAACATGTGGCCGGGCGCATCCTGAACCGCATCTTCAACCGGTTTGAGACCGTCACCGCCCTGCAACTTTCCATCACCAAGGAAAATCCTCCGATGGGAGCCGATTGTCAGGGAGCCGGAATCGAAATCAAAGCACACCGCTAAGGCGTTTGCCTGGTACGGTTTCTTGATAAGTTTCACGCATTTTGCTCAGTTTTTAAACTTTTTAATATCGAAAATCAACGTTTTTTGCGTAAATTTGTGCGATTTTTATCGTATTCCCTCGCTTAACGAGGGCTATTAGCTATTCAAAACACCTGTATATAATGGAAAATTTAGGTTTCGGACTCCAACTCATGATTGTAGGCATGTGTACCGTGTTCCTTATCCTTGGCATTGTCATCCAACTGGGAAAAGGCATGATCGCAGTAATCAACAAAGTCGCTCCGGCTGAGGAAAGCGCGCCCAAAAAGCAGACCGCTCCCGCCTCCGCACCGATCGACGCAGCCACACGCGCCGTGCTGGAAGCCGCCGTACAACAGCTCACCGGCGGAAAAGGTCGTTTGTCCAACGTAAAAAAACTGTAAAGAATATAACATAAACAGATGGAAAAAGAAGTAAAATTCAGTCTGGTCTTCCGCGACATGTGGCAAAGTGCCGGTAAATATGTGCCCCGGGTAGACCAATTAGTAAAAGTAGCTCCCGCAATCATTAAAATGGGATGTTTCGACCGTGTGGAAACAAACGGCGGCGGATTCGAACAAGTAAATCTGCTTTTCGGAGAGAATCCCAATAAAGCCGTCCGCGAATGGACCCGTCCGTTCCACGAAGCCGGCATACAGACCCACATGTTGGACCGTGCGCTGAACGGATTGCGCATGAGTCCGGTGCCGGCCGATGTACGCCGCTTATTTTATAAGGTGAAAAAAGCACAGGGCACCGACATCACCCGCACCTTCTGCGGTCTGAACGACATCCGCAATATCGCCCCCAGCATCGAATACGCCAAGGCAGCCGGCATGATTTCGCAGTGTTCGCTTTGCATCACTTACTCTCCCATTCACACTGTAGAGTACTACGTGAACCTTGCCAAGCAGCTCATCGACCTCGGTTGCGACGAAATCTGCCTGAAAGACATGGCCGGCATCGGGCGCCCCGTCATGCTGGGTAAGATCTGCGCCGGCATCAAGGCTTACAAAGACATCACCATACAATACCATTCCCATGCCGGACCGGGCTTCAACATGGCCTCCATCCTGGAAGTCTGCAAGAACGGATGCGATTACGTGGACACGGCAATCGCTCCCCTCGCCTGGGGCACGGGACATGCCGACATTCTGGCGGTACAAGCCATGCTGAAAGACGCCGGTTTCAAAGTGAAAGAAGTGAACATGGCCGCCTACATGGAGGTGCGCTCCCAGATCCAGGCCATGATGGACGACTTCCTGGGCCTGTACTGCAACCCGCTGAACCGCATCAACAACTCGCTGCTTATCGCACCGGGATTGCCCGGCGGCATGATGGGCTCGCTTATGGCCGATCTGGAAACGAATCTGGAATCGCTCAACAAATGGAAGAGCAAACACGGACAGCCCGCCCTGACGGAGGACGATCTGCTGGTGAAACTGTTCGACGAGGTGGCTTACATCTGGCCTAAACTGGGCTATCCCTGCCTCGTCACCCCGTTCAGCCAGTACGTCAAGAACCTGGCCCTTATGAACGTGATACAAATGGAGAAAGGCAAGGAGCGCTGGAGCATGATTGCCGACGACATCTGGGACATGATACTGGGGAAAGCCGGACGGTTGCCGGGCGAAGTGGCTCCCGAACTCAAGGCACTGGCCAAAGAGCAGGGACGCGAGTTCTTCACCACCGACCCGCAGGCGAACTATCCCGACGAACTGGACAAGTACCGCAAGATGATGGCCGAGAAGGGATGGCCTACGGGACAGGACGACGAAGAACTCTTCGAATATGCCATGCACCCGTCACAGTATGAGGCTTACAAGAGCGGACAGGCCAAAGCCGCTTTCGAGGCCGATGTGGAAAAGCGCCGCAACGAACAGAACTGCACCGCCGGAAGCGCTGCCGCCCAGCCCACTACGCTGACACTGACCGTAAACGGACAGAGCTACAAGGTAGACGTGGCTTATGGCGACGCACCGGCAACAACGGCGGCTCCGACGGCCGCAGCCGTTCCGACCGGCGAAGGCGAAGACATCCTGGCTCCGCTCGAAGGTAAATTCTACCGGGTGAAGAATGCACAGGAGACGCCGAAGAATGTAGGCGACACTGTGGCTGCCGGCGATGTGATCGGTTACATCGAAGCCATGAAGACCTACAACGCCATCCGGGCCGAATTCGACGGTGTGCTCACTGCCATTTTGGCCAACTCAGGCGATGCTGTGGAAGAAGACGACGTAATAATGAAGATTGCCAAAAAATAACGTATGGAAGAAGTTTTGAACATCCTACAGAAGCTGTACGATATGACGGCGTTCAGCAACATCATTGCCGAACCGCAATTCCTCATCATGTACGCGCTGGCTTTCACACTGCTCTATCTGGGCATTGTGAAGAAATACGAACCGTTGCTGCTCATCCCCATCGCTTTCGGCGTGTTGCTTGCCAACTTCCCCGGCGGAGAGATGGGCGTCATACAAGCCGATTCGGAGGGCTATGTCACTCTGACCGACGGTTCGCGTAAGATCATCTGGGACATGCCGTTGCACGACATTGCGCACGAACTCGGACTGATGAACTTCCTGTATTACATGCTCATCAAGACCGGTTTCCTCCCCCCCGTCATCTTCATGGGCGTGGGAGCGTTGACCGACTTCGGACCGATGCTGCGCAACCTGCGTCTGTCCATCTTCGGAGCCGCCGCACAGATGGGTATCTTTGCCGTACTGCTTGCCGCTCTCTTTATGGGCTTTACGCCGCAGGAAGCCGGTTCGCTGGGTATCATCGGCGGTGCCGACGGCCCGACCGCTATCTTCACCACCATCAAGCTGGCTCCTCATCTCCTCGGCCCCATCGCTATTGCAGCTTATTCCTACATGGCCCTGGTGCCGGTTATCATCCCGCTGGTTGTGAAATTCACCTGTACCAAGAAGGAGCTGATGATCAACATGAAAGAGCAGGAGAAGTTGCATCCCTCCGGTATGGAAATCAAAAACCTGCGTGTGGTGAAGATCGTATTCCCCATCGCCGTCACCACTGTCGTAGCTCTCTTCGTGCCCACGGCAGTGCCCCTGATCGGTATGCTGATGTTCGGCAACCTGCTTAAAGAGCTCGGTTCCGACACTTCACGTCTGTTCGATGCCGCTTCCAACTCCATCATGAACGCCGCTACCATCTTCCTCGGATTATGCGTAGGAGGTACCATGACATCGGAAGCCTTCCTGAACATGCAGACGATCGGTATCATCATTGGCGGATTTCTGGCATTTGCCCTGTCCATCGCCTCAGGCATCATGATGGTGAAAGTATTCAACCTGTTCTCGGACAAGAAGATCAACCCGCTGATCGGTGCCACCGGTCTGAGTGCCGTTCCCATGGCCAGCCGTGTATGCAACGAGATCGCCACCCGGTACGATTCGAAAAACCACGTACTGAATTACTGCATGGCTTCGAACATCTCCGGTGTGATCGGATCGGCTGTCGCTGCCGGTGTGCTCATATCTTTCCTGGGCTAAGCCACCGCTGGAACAGTATAACACAAAAAGCATAAGGGCGGGATTCGCAAATTCGAATCCCGCCCTTATGCTTTTTCTTCATCCGCCCTCTCCACCGGCTTTCCGTTCCCGTAGCCGTCAGCCGGATATCAATGCAGACAGTCGGCCAGCCGAAGCCCGAGCCACACCCCGAACAGTCCCAACAGCAGACTGCCTGCGGCATACAAAGCGAACCAAACATAATGCCCGCTTCGAAGCAACAGCAACGCTTCGTTAGAGAATGTGGAAAACGTAGTAAAACCGCCGCACAATCCCACCGTGAGCAGCAAACGTACCTCGCGTCCCCAACCGAAATGAGCCGCACAACCGCCGAACATCCCTATAAGGAGACAGCCCAACACGTTAACGCCCATCGTCGCCCACGGAAAAGCACCTCCGGTCAACCGGTTCACCCATACGGACAGTCCATACCGTCCCAGGCTCCCCAAACCGCCGCCTATAAAGATACAAAACAAGGCCCTCACGTCTGTCATCAATCTTTGTAATAAACACGTTTTACCCGGGAACTGACGGCAGTCAGCATCTCGTAAGGAATCGTACCGACAGCATCGCTAAGGACCGTAACCGGCAAGTCGTCGCCGAAAATCACAGCCGTATCTCCTTCACGGCAAGGAATGTCCGTGACATCTATCATGCACACATCCATACAGATATTCCCCACATAAGGTGCCGGCCGGCCGTTGACCAGACAATAAGCGTTCCCGTTGCCCAATTTGCGGTCCAGCCCGTCGGCATAACCGATGGGCAAGGCGGCAATACGGCTGTCGCGCGTCAAACGTCCTTTCCGACTATAGCCCACCGTGTCTTCCTTCGGCACATCATGAATCTGCAATATCGTTGTTTTCAGCGTACTTACATTGTGAAGCATCCGGTTGTTGCGGGAATTAATACCATAAAGTCCCAAGCCCAAACGTACCATCTCCAGGTGCCGCTGCGGAAAATGCTCAATGCCGGCACTGTTACATATATGCCGCAGGATTTTGTGGCGAAACGCCGCCTGCAAGACATCGCTGCCCTGGCGGAACAGTTCGTACTGCCGGTCGGAAAACGCATCGAAGTCATCGCTGTCGCTCCCCACGAAATGCGAAAAGACGGAACGCGGAATCACAGCCGTCTGGTGCTTCAGACGGTCAATGAGTTTCGGCATATCAGCCACCGGATCAAAGCCCAGACGGTGCATACCGGTATCGAGTTTGATGTGTACGGGGAAGTGTGTGATCCCCTCCTTCTCAGCGGCACGGATCAAAGCGTCCAGCAACCGGAAACTATACACCTCCGGTTCCAGCTCATACTCAAAGAGGGTGCTGAAAGCGGTCATCTCGGGATTCATAATCATGATATTACTCGTAATGCCGGCCTTACGCAGATCGGAACCTTCGTCGGCCACCGCCACCGCCAGATAGTCCACCCGATGGTCCTGCAACGTCTTGGCCACCTCCACCGAACCGGCTCCATAGGCCGAAGCCTTCACCATACACACCATTTTGGTTTCGGGCCGCATAAAACTGCGATAGTAATTCAGGTTGTCCACCACGGCGTTCAGGTTCACTTCCAGAATCGTCTCGTGCACTTTGAGTTCCAGTTGCTCCGACACTTCGTCGAACCGGAAATCGCGTGCTCCCTTTATCAGAATCACTTCGTTACGCAATGTACGGAACACTTCGCTTCGGAGCAACTCGGAAGTAGAAGCAAAGAAGTATGTCTCGCCTTCAAACCAGGCGGATTGTGCCTGCAATTGCGGTCCCACCCCGATAAACTTCTCCACGCCCAAGGTCTCTGCCAGCGTTGCGACCTTACGATAAAAAGCAGTCGGATCTTCTCCCGTCTGCCGGATGTCGCTCAATATCAACGTACGGCGACGACCGGCACAATCAGGCCGACGATTCATGAAATCGAGTGCGATTTGCAGCGAATTAAAATCGGAATTATAGCTATCGTTAATCAGTGTGCAACCGTTGCGCCCCTCTTTCACCTCCAGCCGCATCGCCACCGGCTCCAATCGGGCCATCCGATCGGCAATCACCTCCGCCCGCAAACCGAGATGCAGGCACAACGCCAGGCAATGAACAGAATCTTCAAGGGAAGCCGTATCGATAAAAGGCAACACATACGTACCCTCCGTCCCTCCGTAACGATAAAACAACCGTGTCGAGGTCTCGGCCTTTTCCACCTTATATATATATAGCGCGGCTCCGGCATCCCGGAACGACCAGGCAAGGGTATCGCCACCGAAAGCCGACCGCCGCACACAACGGGCCACTTCTTCATCGTCCGCTTCGTATATCAACAGCCCGCAATCCTTGAACAACCGCATTTTCTCCATGCCCTTCTGCTCCGATGATTCGAAATTCTCCTGGTGAGCACTGCCTAGGTTGGTAAATATCCCTATCGTGGGCTGTATGACGGCCTGCAAAGCATCCATCTCGCCCGGCTGAGAGATACCGGCCTCAAAAAGAGCCAACTCGGTACTTTCGTTCATCATCCATACGGAAAGAGGCACCCCGATCTGCGAATTATAACTTCGGGGCGACCGGCAGATAGGACAATCGGGAGAAAGCAACTGATAAAGCCATTCCTTGATTATCGTCTTACCGTTGCTGCCGGTAATACCCACTACCGGCACGGAAAACTCCTCCCGATGCCGTTCGGCCAACCGTTGGAGTGCCTTCAGCGGACTGATCACCTGCAAAAAATTGGCATCCGCATAAGCGGACAACGCATCTTCAGGCAAGTGCCTCACCACAAAATTGCGCACCCCCCGCCGATATAACTCGGGAATATACTTGTGGCCGTCATTACGATTGCTTTCCAAAGCGAAGAAAAGCGTTTCTTCCGGGAAGCACAACGACCGACTGTCGGTCAGAATCCAGTCGATCATGGCATTGCGGGTTCCCGTCCGCCGGGCCCCTATCAATGATGTGATTTTTTCCAATGAATAAGCCATATCTGTAACTATTAATTTTGTATTCTGCGCATCAGTTCCTGACGTTCCGTAGAAAAAGAAAGAAAAGGATATTCCCGGGCCAGTTCGTCCAGCCTCGTCAGCGTAGTCTGTAGAAAACGGCGCTCACTCTCCGTCCCAGGATGCAAAGAACGATGGGCCAATGACTTTTGCAATCGTTTCCAACGTTCCAGGAAATGCAATGTCTCCTCGTCAAAATAGGTCGCCGCAAAACGTTCCCAAATATACTCTACGGCCTGTGAGGAAGGATGCAACATATCATCGGCATAAAAACGGTAATCCCTCAACTCGTCGAGCACAATCTCATACGCCGGGAAATAAAAGCACTGCAAAGGATAGCGGCGGCACAATTCGTCTACGGCCAGCAATAGCGTAGCTTTTCCTAATCGGCTCCCGTGAAAACCATACTTGGCATAACGGTACGGGCTTACGGTAAACACTACTTTCAGATGCGACGCTCCCTGTTGCCACAAGGCAACCAAAGCCTGTTCCAGCACATCCGTAATCTGCTCCACAGTAAGCGAGCATTCCTCAAACACGGCAGCAGATTGTTTATGGCAATTACCCACAATCCGTTGTTCTCCTTTCAAGCGATAACAACGGTTGGTACCCAACGTCAGAAACAAGTAGTCCAGTCCCGGCAAATCCGCCCGGATTTCATTCAACGTCCGGCACACGCGCTCCCGGCATTCCGCTTCCGTCAAGGCCGAGAACGAACTGTCGGTAAGCCAGCAATGCCACAAACCTTCGCTTTCAAATACGGGAATATCTTCTCCTGTTACTGCCGGATCTGCCGCCAACCGCAGCATCGTCGCCAAACTTTCGGGATTATACAGAACACCGAAAGGGTTCACCCGGCAATTTAACCGGCTCTGCTGTAGGCGCCGCCCTACATTTTCGGCGAAACACGAACCGGCAAACACCGTTTTCTGGCGCAAACCGATACGGAATACCGGCTTTTCAATTTCCACTTCCGTTCTAAAATCCATTCTTTTCCGCTGATGAGAGCGCTCACAATTTTATGCTGCAAAATTAGCTAACTTATACGATTTTGTGCTAAATTTGCACCAATTAATTATAGGAATGAACAACAAAAAAGCATACGGCCTGTTACAACAAATCAAATTTCCTGAAGATCTGCGCCGACTGCCGATAGAGAAACTGCCGGAAGTGTGCCGCGAATTACGTCAGGATATCATAGACGAGTTGGCTGACAATCCGGGGCATTTCGCTTCCAGCCTGGGGGTAGTAGAACTGACGGTTGCCCTTCATTATGTATACAATACTCCTTACGACCGCATCGTATGGGACGTAGGCCACCAGGCTTACGGACATAAAATCCTGACCGGGCGAAGGGAAGCATTCTGCACTAACCGGAAACTGCACGGCCTGTGTCCGTTCCCGTCGCCAGCCGAAAGTGAATACGATACATTCACATGCGGCCACGCTTCCAACTCTATCTCGGCCGCACTGGGTATGGCCGTGGCAGCCAAAGCTAAAAACGAAGGCCAACGTAACATTATAGCCGTAATCGGAGACGGTTCCATGAGCGGCGGACTTGCCTACGAAGGTCTCAACAATGCCTCTTCCACCCCAAACGACATCCTCATCATATTGAATGATAACAATATGAGCATAGACCACAGTGTGGGAGGAATGAAACAATACTTGCATCAGTTGCACACCAGCTGGACCTATAACCGGCTACGCTTCCTGGCCTCACAACGGCTGTTCACATGGGGCTGGCTCAACGAAGAACGACGTAAAAAGATACTACGTTTCAACAATTCGCTCAAATCACTGATCAATAACCAGCAAAATGTGTTCGAAGGAATGAACATCCGTTACTTCGGTCCGGGCAACGGACACGATGTCATTGAGCTGGTACACACCCTGCAAAGCATCAAAGGAATGAAAGGGCCCAAGCTTTTCCATATACATACAACCAAAGGAAAAGGGTTCGAGCCTGCCGAGAAAGCAGCCACAATATGGCATGCCCCGGGGAAATTTGACAAGGAAACCGGACAACGTATCAAAGACGACGTCACCGGAAAACCGCCTTTGTTCCAGGATGTCTTCGGGCATACACTTCTGGAACTGGCACGGAAAAACGAGAAGATCGTGGGCGTGACTCCGGCAATGCCTACCGGATGCTCACTGAATATAATGATGAATGCCATGCCGCAGCGCGCCTTTGACGTCGGCATAGCCGAAGGGCATGCCGTGACTTTCTCGGGGGGAATGGCAAAAGACGGCCTGCTTCCGTTCTGCAACATATATTCGTCCTTCGCTCAGCGCGCCTACGACAATCTGATACACGACGTCGCTATCCAGCGTCTTAATATGGTGTTATGCCTGGACCGGGCCGGTCTGGTAGGAGAAGACGGACCTACCCACCACGGAGCCTTTGACCTGGCCTACTTGCGCCCGATTCCTCATCTGACCGTTTCGTCTCCGATGGACGAACACGAACTTCGTCATCTGATGTATACCGCACAATTACCGAACCGGGGACCGTTTGTGATACGTTATCCGAGAGGACGCGGAGTTAAAGTAAACTGGGAATGCCCGATGCAAGAAATCCCCGTAGGCAAAGGACGGCGGTTGAAGGAAGGCCAAGACCTGGCCGTACTGAGCATCGGCCCGTTGGGCAACGACGTGCAGGAAGCCATCCGCACGGCAGAACAGAAAGCATCCGCCCAAGGACGCTCTTTCCGTATCGCACATTATGATATGCGCTTCCTGAAACCGATCGACGAAGATATTCTGCATGAGGTCGGACGCTCTTTCCGCCATATCATAACGGTTGAAGACGGTGTCATACAAGGCGGACTGGGCTCGACCGTACTGGAATTTATGGCCGACCACAATTATCACCCGCAAGTGAAACGCCTGGGGTTGCCCGACCGGTTTGTGGAACATGGCAGCGTAGCCGAACTGCGACGCATCGTAGGGCTGGATCGGGATGCCTTCGTTGCTGCATTCTTAACCGCACTAAATTCGTAACACATGAAGATTATTATAGCCGGAGCCGGAGCCGTAGGCACTCACCTGGCCGAACTACTGTCCAAAGAAAATCAGGACATCGTGCTGATTGACGAGAGCGAAGAGAAACTGGCTTCCATATCCGGCTCCTTCGATCTGATGACCCTGAATGTTTCTCCCACTTCCATCAGCGGACTGAAAGAAGCGGGAGCCGCACACGCGGACCTGTTTATTGCCGTAACGCCTTATGAGACCAAAAACATGACATGCTGTATGCTGGCCAGCGCCATGGGATCCCGCAAAACAGTGGCCCGCATCGACAACTCGGAATATCTGGAGCCGCAATATAACGACTTCTTCAAGAAGATGGGCATTAACTCACTCATTTATCCCGAGATGCTGGCGGCAAAAGACATTGTCGAAGGAATCAAGCACAGTTGGGTGCGCCAATGGTGGGACGTCCATGACGGTGCCCTGGTCATGCTGGGTATAAAATTGCGCGAAACGGCCGAGGTGCTGAATATCCCGCTCAAAGACCTCTGTGCTCCCGGTAGCCCCTATCACATCGTAGCCGTCAAGCGCGACGAAGATACCATCATCCCCAACGGTCTCGTGGAATTGAAGCTGGGCGACATCGCGTACTTCATGACCACGAAAAAATACATTCCCTACATTCGGAAAATCGTTGGAAAAGAACATTACTCGGATGTAAAGAACGTCATGATTATGGGAGGCGGACGCACCACCGTACATGCGGCACAGAAATTGCCCAGCTACATGGAGGTGAAAATTATTGAGCAAGACGAAAAACGCTGCCTTCGGCTGAACGAACTGCTGGTGAATAACGACATCATGGTGATTAACGGCGACGGCAGAGACACCTCTCTATTATTGGACGAAGGCATCCACCACACCCAGGCTTTTGCCGCTCTTACCAACCAAACCGAAACGAACATACTCGCTTGTCTGGCCGCCAAACGAATGGGAGTAAGAAAGACAGTAGCGCTGGTCGAGAACATCGAATACGTAACGATGGCCGAGAAACTGGACATAGGGACCATCATCAATAAAAAGACTATTGCCGCCAGCCATATTTACCAGATGATGCTGGACGCGGACGTGGCCAATGTGAAATGCCTGACAGTGGCAAACGCAGACGTGGCGGAATTTGTGGTAAAGCCCAACGCCAAAGTCACCCGCAAGCAAGTAAAGGATCTGGGACTGCCTCAAGGCGTTACCATCGGCGGACTGGTACGCGACGGTGAAGGCTTCCTCGTCAGCGGCACCACCCAAATACAAGCCGGCGATAGCGTGGTTGTATTCAGTAAGAACATGTTTATAAAAAAACTCGACAAGTACTTTACTTGAATTACCGCTTCATCTGTCGTTTTTTTCACGGGAGCCCGAAGGAAACGGTTCATCTCCCCGTCACATATTGAGGCAGGCTTGCAAAGGTTCTTCCCGCTCCCTGGCGTTCGTTCCGGCATTTGCCCGAAGCGCTTTCGCCTCCAAGCTGTCCAATAGCCTGCGAATATCCGCTCTGAGACGCTGATAAGGAACCGCCGCCTTATACCCCACGTTTTTACGCAACATAAAATCGACCGAATTCTGACTGTGCTGATAACACGAAAGTTCGTTCTGCCGTTGCGTATCATGTCCGGCCAAATGACGGATTTCCCGTTCACGCTCTTTCCGCAGCAACGTACAGACCGGCGTCAGCAACGGCAACACGACATTATCAAACAACGAATGCCCTTGCATATAAAGATAAGTAGTTTCCGGAGTTACGCCCAGGCTGAACAGTTCTTCCTTCAAGGGACCATAGCTTTTCTTAGCCTGCGGGAAATGATGCTGAAGATAAGCGATCTTTCTGTTCACTCTACGACGCACAGCCTCCAGCGTATCTTCGGGATGGTATATGTTAACGTCTTTAAACGTGACAAGCGAACAAAACTCCGTAATGGTAAAGCTACGGTAAAGATCGTTCCGATACATCCACACGGACCATACGAACAAGGGCCAGATGATACGCGAGAATTCGTGCATGAATCCGGGCAGATCGACAATCTGGTGATCGTTCAAAGTAGCCATTACACAGGTACTGTGCAAACTCTCGGCATAGCACTGGTAATTCTCAATGGCATACACATAGGTATGAAAGACATAGGGATGGCTGTTTATCATACGCGACGTGGCGTTGGTCTGCTGAAGAAGATAATCGTAGTCGGCATCCACACAAGCCACCATGTTCTGCCCCAACTGTCTTCCCAGGCGATTCATCAGAACGAGTTTCTTCCCCTTACCCAACGTGGTGCGTGAAGGGAGCATGACTTCAAAGTAATACCTGTCGTTTTCGAACTCATCGAATACCGTACGCCAAAAGAATATATCGTCGTAGCTTTCCACATAAGCCACAATTTTCTGCCGGGCGCCTTTCGGTTTCAGACGGTTGGCGGCCCCCAGATAAAGCGATGTAAGATGTTCGGACAAATGCTTGGCCATAAAAAGATCCCCCAATAACAATAATCAACGAATAATATCCAGTACATCCGTCACCGTATCCATCCATCCGTCCATAATAACAGCCGGAGAATGAGTGGTCAGAATAATCTGCACGTTCGGGTTCAGTTCGCGGATACAACTTATAAGCCGTTGCTGCCATTCCACGTGCAGACTCGCTTCCGGCTCGTCCATCAGCAATACATAAGGCTGGCGATCCTCCACCAGTACGGTAAGCAGAATGATCAGCATCTGCTTCTCACCCGAGGAAAGCTGATACGGTGAGAGCACTTCGCCAAGCTGCGTAAACAACACCTCGTTGCTCCGGCGTATAATCTGCTTTCCCGTCTCCCGGAACAAATCGTCTATCATATTCTGAAAACGCAGTTTGTCACCTGCAAAATCCTGTGCCCGCTGCTGCGCCTCGGGATCTCCGTTCGTAAACATTTCCAGCATACGGTTGCTCACGTTCACCTGATAATCCAAAAAACGGCGTTGTAACTGATAAATCTGCCAGTCCAGTTCCGTTGTCAGGCGGGAATCGGTAATCTTATCCAATATATCCCCATGCATCAACGGACGGTCGAAACTGCGTATCACGTCAAAATGCACAGTAGTGGCATCCGTCGGACTGAACGTGATTTTCACTTCCGGCAAATGACGTTCCTGTTCCGCCGGCTTTTGCAGCAAACGATGCACCACCTTATTTAATATCGTACTTTTCCCTACTCCGTTCACACCACTCAGGATATTCACCTCGCGGTTAAGGTCCCATATCACGTGCTTCTGCCCGCTCCATAAGGCGTCGATCTCTATACGGCTGATGTACTCTCCCTGCTTTTCCATAGTCTGTCTATCTGGGGATTGGTTTTAAGCAAAGATAGCCTTTCCGCAGGAATAAAACAACGATACAAACCAAAACTTTTCATGAAAAAGCGTTAACTTTGCCCGCCGAATGCGAACACAAACAAATCCCTCTAACGGTAGCCACACAGCCGGGCATGTCTGCATGTTCCTGGCATGTGCCATCTGGGGACTTATGTCCCCTGTCGGCAAAGACGCGATGTCAAACGGCATCAGCGGCATGGCGATGGTAACGTTCAGAGCTACGGGCGGTGCCGTCTGTTTCCATCTGGCAGCCCTTTGCGCCCGTAGCACAGAAACCGTTACACCTCGCGACCGCCTTCTCTTTTTCTTCGCCGGCATGCTGAGCATTGTTCTCAACCAATGTTGTTTCACCATCGGACTGTCGCTGACCTCTCCCGTCAACGCCAGTATTGTCACCACTACCATGCCCGTCATTACGCTGGTGCTGGCAGCGCTGTTCCTGAAAGAGCCGGTCACTCCCCGAAAAGTTACCGGCATTGCTCTCGGGGCTACAGGCGCCTTGTTACTGATTCTGCACAGCGGAAGTTCCTCTTCTTCCTCCGCCTCACCTACCGGCACCCTCGCAGGCGATCTGCTCTGCCTGACCGCCCAATGCTGTTTTGCCACCTACCTTACCGTTTTCAAGAAACTGATTCAGCGGTATTCCGTTATCACCTGCATGAAATGGATGTTCACCTACGCAGCTTTGGTCATTCTGCCGCTCAGTTACAGGGATATGGCCGCACTCCCCTGGACCGAAATCGCTCCGCTCCATTGGGCGGAAACAGCCTTTGTCGTAGTAGGAGCCACATTTGCCGCCTATCTGCTGATGATGAAAGGCCAGCAATCGTTGTGTCCCACCGTGGTAAGCATATACAACTATGTGCAACCGATCGTGGCCTGCCTCGTCAGTGTCTATCTGGGACTTGGTGTGTTCGGAGGCCTCCAGGCTACCGCCGTCGTACTTATCTTTACGGGCGTATATCTTGTCACTCAAAGCCAAAAACGCTCTGCCGCCGGAAGCGTATCCCCCCGTCCTCCTCTCTCTAAAATCTGACGCCATGACTGCATCTCCGATTCTGCTGCTACAACTCCAGAAAGAACTGCTCCGCCTGGAATTCGAATACGAAAAAGCCGCTTTCCAACAACAGACGGAAACCGTAGGCATCACCCGCAAGGTGAAACAGGGCATCTGTTGGTACCCGCTTCGCATAGGGCGCAGTTACTATAACTCGCTCAATCAATTCGTGGTCGAGGTAGAGCGCACCGAAGGAACGGATGCCGAACACAATTTCGAACCGGGAAGACCGGTCTGTTTCTTTACCCAAGACGCATCGGGAGAGGCCGTACGTCACGGCGGCGACGGTCTGCTGCATTATTTTAACTTCACGGCTCAAGTAAGTTACGTAGACGGCGACCGCATGGTTGTCGCCCTCCCCGGCCCCGAAACGCTGGCCCGCCTGCAATCGGGCCGTCTGGGCATACAACTCTATCTGGACGAAACCACCTACCGGCTGATGTTTGAAGCGCTGGACCGGGCATCCGGCGCCCGGACCGGACGGCTGGCCGAACTGCGCGACATCTTTCACGGCACGTCGCCCGCCGCTCAATACACTTTCCACCCGTTGCGTTTTCCCTGGCTGAACCCTTCGCAGGAAACGGCTGTCAATAATGTGCTCCGGGCCAAGGACGTAGCCATTGTACACGGACCTCCGGGCACGGGTAAGACCACCACACTGGTAGAAGCCGTCTATGAAACGCTGCACCGCGAGAGCCAGGTGCTGGTATGTGCCCAAAGCAATATGGCTGTAGACTGGATTGCCGAGAAGTTGGCCGACCGTGGCGTAGCCGTCCTCCGCATCGGCCATCCGTCGAGAGTGACGGACAAAATGCTCTCCTTCACCTATGAAAGACGCTTCGAAAGCCATCCGCTCTACCCGGAATTATGGGCCGTACGCAAAGCCTTGCGCGACCTTTACGCCGTCCGGTCGAAAAACGGCAACCGCGAAGCGTTCCACCAAAAAGCCGCACGCCTGCGCGATCGTGCCGCCGAACTGGAATTCACCATCAACGAAGCCCTGTTTCGCGAGACACGTGTAGTGGCATCCACTCTCACCGGCTCCGCCAACCGGCTGTTGACAGGGCATACATTCGGCACCCTCTTCATCGACGAGGCGGCGCAAGCATTGGAAGCCGCCTGCTGGATCGCCATACAAAAAGCCGACCGGGTGATACTGGCCGGCGACCATCGCCAGCTGCCTCCCACCCTGAAATGCCCCGAAGCCGTCCGTGGAGGACTGGACCGTACGCTTATGCAATATATTGCGGAAAACAAACCCGATACCGTGAACCTCTTACGGATCCAATACCGGATGAACGACACCATCATGCAGTTCTCCAACCGTTTCTTTTACGAAGGCATGCTGCAAAGCGCACCGGAAGTAAAATACAGGGGCATACTGGACTGGGACACTCCTATGGAATGGATCGACACATCGGATACGGACGTACTGCAACGCTACGCCCCGGCCTCCAGTATGCAACAACCGACCGACGGCACCGCCAACACGACCGCAGCCTTGTACGACGGGCAGACACACGGCGAAGAGCCGGCCGACAACGGGCTGAGCCGCATCAACCGTCCGGAAGCCGAACTGACACTGAACGTCCTGCGCCGCTATTTTACCAAAATCGGTAAAGAGCGCATATTGGAGGAACAACTGGACACGGGCATCATATCACCCTACAAAGGTCAGGTACATCTGCTCCGCTCCCTCTTGCGCCGCGACCCTTTCTTCAAGCCCTACCGGCATCTAATCACCGTCAACACGGTAGACGGTTTCCAAGGTCAGGAGCGCGACATCATCCTGATCAGCCTCGTACGCAACAACGACGAAGGCGAGATCGGTTTTTTGCGCGACCTGCGCCGCATGAACGTTGCCATCACCCGGGCACGCATGAAACTTATCCTGCTGGGACACGCGCCCACCCTGTGCCGCACAACTTTCTACCGCAAACTGTTCGAATACATCGGCCGGCAGTCATGATCCCGCCGGCCGATCCGTTCAAATCTTTGCCAACGCCTGATCCAGGTCGGCCAATAAATCGTCAATATGCTCCGTCCCTATCGACAGACGTATCGTTGCAGGGGTAATGCCTTGGTCTGCCAATTCGTCTGCATTCAACTGGGAATGCGTGGTTGTGGCCGGATGGATGACCAGTGATTTCACGTCCGCCACATTCGCCAGCAGCGAGAATATTTCCAGACTATCGATCAGGCGATGGGCTTCCGCCTCGCCCCCTTTCACCTCGAATGTGAATATCGAACCGGCCCCTTTCGGGAAATAACGCTCATAAAGCGCATGGTCGGGATGTTCGGGCAGGGACGGATGGTTCACTCGCTTCACCTTGGGGTGACGGGTCAGGAAATCAACTACTTTCAGCGCATTCTCCACATGCCGTTCCACCCGCAGCGACAAGGTTTCCAGTCCTTGCAACAATATGAAAGCATTGAAAGGACTGATGGTGGCTCCCGTGTCGCGCAGCAACACAGCCCGTACGCGGGTGACGAATGCTGCCGGTCCTGCCGCCTCCGTAAACCGCACACCGTGGTAACTGGGATCCGGCTCCGTCAGTTGCGGGAACTTACCCGAGGCTTTCCAGTCGAAACGACCGGAATCCACGATGACACCTCCTAACGATGTGCCGTGCCCACCGATAAATTTCGTTGCCGAATGCACCACTATATCGGCTCCGTGTTCGATGGGCCGTATCAGATAAGGCGTCCCGAACGTGTTGTCTACAATCAGAGGTATGCCGTGACGATGGGCTATCTCAGCCACCCGCTCTATATCAATAAGGTTGGAGTTGGGATTCCCCAATGTTTCGATAAACAGCGCTTTCGTGTTTTCCCGGATTGCCTCCTCAAAATTCTCAAGGCAAACGGGATCCACAAACGTAGTCGCCACTCCATACGCCGGCAAAGTATGCGCAAGCAGGTTGTAACTCCCGCCGTAAATGGTTTTCGCCGCCACGATATGGTCGCCCGCGCGGGTGATGTTCTCAAAAGCATACGTGATGGCAGCGGCTCCCGATGCCACGGCCAGTCCGGCCACACCACCTTCCAGAGCCGCCACGCGCTCTTCAAACACTCCTTGCGTAGAATTGGTCAGGCGCCCGTAAATATTGCCGGCATCCTGCAACCCGAAACGGGCTGCGGCATGCGCCGAATTGCGGAACACATACGAGGTGGTCTGATAAATGGGTACGGCCCGCGCATCCGTTGCCGGATCGGGTTGTTCTTGTCCTACGTGCAATTGCAAGGTCTCAAAATGTAGTTTTTCTCTTTCCATATATAAATAGTATTCAGTGAGTATTCCTTGTGTTATTTTTTCTTCACAAAGGTAGGAATACCATTTAAATCAAACAATAAAAATTGAAATTATAGAAAATATGTCTATATTTACATCAACAAACAGAACAACAATCCAAACACCGGCATATCCGTATGCCCTGCAAAGAATAATATTCCGATGGACATTTTAGACAAAACCGACCTGGAAATCCTGCGCGCCATGCAAGACAACGCCCGCCTGACCACCAAAGAACTGGCAGCCCGGGTACATCTGTCGCCCACACCCGTCTTCGAACGCCTGAAACGGCTTGAAAACCGGGGATACATCAAAAAGTACATCGCCGTGCTCGATGCCGGCAAACTGAACCGGGGGTTCGTGGTCTTCTGCCAGGTGAAGATGGAGCGCCTGAACCGCGACATCGCCGAGACATTCGCCCGTATCGTACGGACCATCCCCGAAGTGACGGAATGCTACAACATTTCAGGCTCCTACGACTACCTGCTTAAAATACATGTACCCGACATGAAGCATTACCAACAACTGGTGCTGAACGTACTGGGCACCATCGACCATCTGCGATCGGTGGAAAGCACATTCGTGATGGACGAGATAAAAAACGAACACGGCCTGTCGGTGTGAAAAGCGACGGAATTTCTTCCCGTCTGCTTGTTTATTTCCATTCGTCCGAACGGAAATCTATTGCGACGCCTCCTGCAAAATATTGTTTTTCCCGTCCGAACTTCAAAACATGCCTTGATTTGCAAAGCCCTAATCACGTTTTCTATCCATCAAAGCATAATTTATAAAAAACAGGCTTCTATTTACAATTCGAACGAAAAGCAATTTGTTTTATTACGGAATGAAATTAAAATTCCGTATTCGGTTATCATTTTATTGTATCAAATACACTTATCCTCGTAACTATCCTGTCTTGCTGATTGTTAATCTAGCAAAACTTTTTGTTTTTAGCATATTTTATTGTACATTTGCAGGAATTTATTGCTTATTTTCTATCAGAATGTAGCAAATACCATGAATTGCATTTTATCCGATTAAGGAGAAACTGCATTTTTATGTACGTTTGTTTACCATCGCGTTCTTCGCCCCCAATAGGAAATTTGCATCCGACGATTTGAGACTTCGACCGTACGGCGTTACCACAAGGTTCGCTGCGGTTTTATGCGGTCTTCCGTGAGTTTCATTTCTACAAAGGAAAAAGAGAAAAGTATAATTAATTAATAAATTCAAAAAGCCAAAGATGAGAATAAGAGTATTCTTCTTCATTCTTTTTGTCTTACTTCCGGGCACAGCCAGATTGCTGGCTCAGACGTTCATTGTGAAAGGGACGGTCATTGCCGCCGACAGCAAAGAGCCCCTTATCGGAGTAAACATCAGACAGAAAGGGACGTCGAACGGTGTGATTACCGACTTTGACGGAAAGTACCAAATCAGTGTTAACGGAACAGAAGCCGTGTTGCAGTTTTCGTACCTCGGCATGGAGACGGTGGAACGCAAAGTAAAAAGCGGACAGTCTGTCGTTAACGTAGAACTGTACAACAGCGAGAAACAAATCGACGAAGTGGTTGTCGTGGCTTACGGTACGCGCAAAAAAGGAACGATTACCGGTTCGGTGGCCGTTGTCAAGGGCGACGCACTGGAAAATGCGCCCGTAGCAAGCTTCGACCAGGCTTTGCAGGGAAAAGCCACAGGATTGTCCGTTATGCAAACATCCGGCGATCCTACAGCCGCCGCTTCGTTCAAAATACGCGGAACCAACTCTATCAACGCCGATACGGAACCCTTGTTCATCCTCGACGGTGTTCCTATTTCCTCCAGTGATTTCGCTTCGCTCAACCCGAACGACATTGAAAATCTGTCGGTATTGAAGGATGCCTCTTCCACTTCCATCTATGGCGCACGTGCCGCCAACGGTGTGGTAGTGATCACCACCAAACGCGGAAAAGCAGGCGAGAAGGCCCGGGTGATCCTGCGTGCCCAATACGGTTTCTCGAATCTGGCATACGGGAAATGGGATCAGATGAATACCCGGCAACGGCTGGATTTCGAGGAAGGAATAGGCCTCCGCACTCCGGGGAGCTACGACCGCGAAATGCTGGAAAAGACAGACATCAACTGGAAAGACGTGGTTTTCAATAACGACGCTCCCACCCAATCGTATGAAGTAAACGTAGCCGGCGGTGCCAAATCCGTGAATTACTATTTGTCAGCCGGCTATTTCTCGCAGGAGGGCGTTGCCGTAGGTTCCGATTTCGAACGTTACACGCTGCGGGCCAATCTGGAAGCCCAAGCCACCGACTGGCTGACCGTCGGAACCAATACGGCGTTCACTTATTCCGTCGCCCACGAGGCCGAGTACGGTTCCTATAGTATCTTCACCCCTATTTCGGCCGCCCGTTTCATGTTGCCTTATTGGGACCCCTATAAAGCAGACGGCAGCCCGACATCCACGTCCGACGGTTCTTGGCGCGGCACTTTCGGCAACCCGATGGAATATCTGGCCGCCAATCCGCTGGAACGCAACAAGACCCAACTTGTTTCATCGACTTTTGTAGAGCTGAACCCGATCAAAGACCTGAAGCTCCGCACTATGGTGGGTATTGAGGGCGGAGATGTCCGTACGAACACCGCCTCGTTGCCTTCTTATCCGTCGAACTACGGCATAGGCTCCGTAGGCAAAGGATTCTCCCGTCTTTACAACCTGACATGGACCAATACGGCCAATTACTCGTTCTCCATAAAAGACGCGCACAACATCCATGTCTTATTGGGACACGAAGTAACCAAAAACGGTTCGGACAACTTCTCCGTTGTCTCCAGAGGGCAGTCGAACGACCAATTGCTGACACTGACTACCGGTACCGTCGCCACCAACTGGGCCGACAGCCGGGCTACCTCTACCTATGTATCCTTGTTTGCCCGGGGAGAATACAACTTCAAACGCAATTACTTTCTGGACCTCTCCATCCGCCGCGACGCCTCGTCCAAATTCGGTAAGAACTCGCGTTGGGCCAACTTCTGGTCGGTAGGCGGCATGTGGGACGCCAAACTGGAAAACTTCCTGAGCGAAGTAGACTGGCTGACCCTGGCACAAATCAATGCCAGTTTCGGTACATCGGGTAACTCCAGCATACCGAACTACGACCATCTGGCTCTCTTCGCCGCCGGTCCGCAATACTCGGGCATGACCGGTATCGCCCCCTATTCGCGAGGCAACGAAGACCTGACGTGGGAAAAGCTCTCCACATTCAACATGGGATTGCGTCTGGGCTTCTTCGACCGCGTTCAGCTGGGTGTGGAATTCTATAACAAGAAAACCACGAATATGCTGATGGAAGTGCCCATTACCCTAGGCAACGGCGCCGAAACGGAATGGGACAACATCGGTGCGATGGTGAACCGGGGTGTGGAACTGGATGTCAACGTAAATGTGCTTCGGTTCAAAGACTTCAATTGGGACATCAACGCCAATGCCTCTTACAACCATAACGAGATTACCGAACTCTACGACGGACTGGATGAATACGAGCTGCCCGGCACCAACCTGATGCTGAAAGTAGGTCACCCTTACGGCGAGCATTATCTGGTGCGCTTTGCCGGTGTGAACCCGGCCAACGGCGATGCTTTGTGGTACACCCGCGACGGACAGATCACCAACGAATACGACGAAGACAACAAGGTGCTGGTAGGCAAATCTTATGTGGCCCCGTGGCAAGGCGGTTTCGGAACGACGCTGTCGTGGAAAGGCCTGTCCCTGAGTGCACAGTTCAGCTGGGTCAAGAATCGTTTTATGCTGAACAACGACCGTCTGTTCGACGAAAGCAACGGCCTTTATTCTTCGGCTTACAACCAGTCGACCGCCTTGTTGCACCGCTGGCAACAGCCCGGTGACATCACCACCATTCCCCGATACGGTGTGAATCCGCAGATGGACACCCATTTGCTGGAAGACGCCTCGTTCCTTCGCCTGAAGAACCTCACCCTGGCCTACAGCCTGCCTTCAAAATGGCTGAAGAAGACTAAAGTCATGGAAACGGCCCGCATCTTCGCACAGGGACAGAATCTGCTTACGTTCACCAAGTTTACAGGTATGGATCCCGAACCCGGCATGAATGTTTATCAGGCGGCTTATCCGCTGTCACGCCAGTTTACACTCGGTATGGAAGTATCGTTCTAACCCAGACAATCGCATCAATATATAAACAGCTATGAAACAAATAAAAAATATATTCCTCATCACGCTCCTGTTCACGTTGGGAGCTTGTGACGACTTCCTGACCGAGCTGCCCGAAACAGCCGTACCGGAAGACAAGGCCATGACAAACCTGTCATCGGCAGAGGAGACGATCATCGGTATTTACAGTTGCTTTAAAAACTCCAATCTGTACAGCGGACACCTGACACAGGCTCCCGATGTACAGGCCGATCTGGTTCAGGCCGCCATCGGATATTCCAACCAGCTCGGCGATTTCTACCGTTGGACGGTAACTCCGAACAACAGCACCCTGCTTAACGTATACAGCGGTCTGTATGAAATCATCGCACGCTGCAATTTCTTCTTCGATCATGCGGAAGCCGTCCGCGCAACCCTGACCACGGAAGCGGACAAAGCAGCTATGAACAAATACGAAGCCGACGCCTCTTTTATGCGTGCGCTGGCCTATTCCGACCTGATCCGTACGTTTTGTCCCGCTTATGAACCGGAAACAGCCGAGAACGAACTCGGTGTCCCTCTTTATCTCCACTACCGGGAAGGCAACGGCAGTACCGTCAAAAAAGCGCGTGCTTCCTTGAAAGCCTCCTATGAACAGGTGTTGGGCGATCTGGAGCATGCCGCCAAGTTGTCTACCCGCCAAGGTAGCGACGCCATGTATGTGACCCAGGGAGCCATCGCAGCCCTACAGGCACGCGTCTACCTGTACATGCAAAATTGGGAAAAAGCCGAAGAATATGCGACCAAAGTAATAGATGCGGAAAACAATTCTTCCCACGTGTACAGTCTGGCTGATGTCAACAGATCCGTACAAGCCCCCGACGGCCAAATGACAAACGAATATGCCGCCATGTGGAAATACGATACCTCGGATGAAATCATCTGGAAGATCAGTTTCTCATCCACCGATATGGGCGGTTCGCTAGGCACCCTCTTTATGGGCATCACCGGCGGTCGGTACAACCCCAATTATCTGCCGGCCCAATGGCTAATCAATTCTTATTCTACCGCTGACCAGCGCTACCAAGCGTTTTTTACCAAGGTAACCACCATGCGGGGTGTCAACTGGGAAGTAACAACAAAATTCCCGGGCAACCCGATCATCGACGGTTCGGCAGGTCCGTATTACGTGAACATGCCTAAGGTGCTTCGACTGAGCGAAACCTATCTGATCCGCGCCGAAGCCCGCGCCATGCAGCAAAATACGACCGGAGCCAACAAGGACCTTACTACCCTGCGACGCGCCCGCATCGTCAACTACGGTGCCGCATCCTATTCGCAAGACAAACTGATGGAGGCCATCCAGGAAGAACGGGCCAAAGAGCTGTATCTGGAAGGATTCCGGCTGGCTGACCTGAAACGTTGGAAAAAAGGATTCGAACGGCGCCCGCAGACAGGAACACTCACCGGTGAACAGTACTCTTCACTCACCGTAAGCGGTACAAGCAAAAAATTCACCTGGCTGATCCCACAGCACGAAATAACCGCCTCCAAAGGCCTGGTTATCCAGAACGAACAATAAACCATTCAAGATACAGAAGATGAAAAAACATATTTCACATATCACATTATTGTGCTGTTTGCTGGCAAGTTTCTGCGGATGCGACAGCGATAATATCTACTATGAAGGCCCCGACTTCGTTCTTTTCTCCGATTCTGCAATGAACATGCCTGTTACCGAAGACGAAGGACGCTTGTTCGATGTATACATCGCAACCACACAAGCTGCGGACATCGACCGGAATTACATCGTGGATGTAGATCTCTCGCGTACAAACGCCATTGAAGGCTATCACTTCGAACTGCTGTCGCGTAATGTAACCATCAAAGCCGGCGAACGGTCAGGGCGCGTAAGTCTGAAAGGCTACTACGGGCACATGAATGTGAACGACAGTCTTGCCGTAACCTTGAAACTGATAGGCGCCGAAGGGAAGATTTCTCCCATTTACAAGGACTATGCCAACATCCGGCTGTACAAATGTATGCCGTTCAATATCGACGATTATGTGGGCGACGTACGCGTTTCAGCCACATTTCCTTTCAGCACCAGTCAGATAACGAAGTTCATCACAAAAACGGAAAAGAAAGACGAGAACACCTTGATCGTCAAAGCACCGTTCGACAGCACACATGATTTGACACTGAAGTTCCACTCCAACCGTATCGATCCTTTCGATAACGATATAGACATGGTGGAGCAAACCGCATTTACCGATGCCACTTACGGTGAAGTAGCCATGCGGACCCTGCCCAGTGTGCCGAGCTATTACCTGCCGGAGGATCGCGCATTCGTACTGTATCTGGAGGCTTTCATACCTCTTATCGGTTCGTTCGGAGCTTACTATTATATTTTCGAATGGATCACGCCGGAACAGGCCGAAGCTGAAAAGAACGGCCAGAACTCTCCTTACACTATCCAACATTCACCTCTACGCAAATAATCATAAACTATGAAACAGAAGTATATATCCTTATTAGGAAGCGTCCTTATGGGAATGCTCGCCTTGTGCACCCAGACATCTTGCTCCAGCGACGACGATCCCGTTATTACCGTCGGAGGAGCCACAGTATTCCAGGCAGAACCGGTCGTATTCGAAGGAGTAGCCGGAGAACAAGAAGCAGAAATTAAATTCCAGGCAGGAGGAGCGTGGACCGCCATGCTTTCCGTAACAACCAATTGGCTGGAGATCGGTCCGACTTCCGGTCAGGCCGGTCAGGCCACCATCAAGGTCAGACCTCTCAGCGACAACAAAGGGGCTACCAGCCGTAGCATCAATCTACTGGTCTTGGTTGATGGCGATCCCCAAACTTACACCGTGAAAATATCACAAGAGGCTGTTACAACCAGCGATTTGAAAATCAGCGGAGACGTAAACGACGGTCTAATGACTTTAACAGCCGACAATACCGGAAACAGCTTCACCGGCGTACTGGAAATCACATCGTCCAAGAAATGGAACATCACTCCGAAGGGCGAAACGGCTCAATGGCTTACCTTCCAAAAAGACAAAGAACCGCAAAACGGCAAAGAGACAACGGTAAAGCTGACGGTATCGGCTGCATACAACCGCTTCACCGCTCCCGACATGTCCGGATCCTTCCTGTTGCAGGCCGAAGGCGAGGCCCAACCGATAGAAATTAAGGTAGCAGCCAATAGCATTTGCAAAGTATATGACCACGAAAGCATAACGGAAGGCGAAACAGAACGCGTAACCTACGAACTGACGGAAATGATCAGAAAAGGAACTTTCCAGATGTTGTGCTACGTTGAATCCAATATCAAATGGGAAATTCGCAACTTACCGGCTTGGTTGCAATTTACCGGCGAACAGACTCCTACAAACATGAATGCAGACGGTACGATAAATCCCAAAAGGGTACATTTGGCTTTATTGCTTAACCCCGATTACTTGTCTGCCACCAAACAAGAAGGCGATATAACATTGGTTAACGTGCGAGGCGAAGTACTGAAAACACTCCACATCACCTTTAACGGTACAAGTGCCGACTACCTCTACCACAACCTATCGTTCCCCGCTACCGATCCTTACGGCAACTCCTTCTCTTTTGAGGCTCGGGCCGAGTACATCGACCCCAATAATCGAGACGATTACTGGAAAAAAATCGAACTCCCGTTTGAAATCCAGACCGCACGTGATTACACCTCATTGGAAGATGCTCCTTTCCACATGTTGCTATGCCAGGCACAAAGCGGTTTTGCCGTGAAAGAAGAAGTGCATTGGGCATCCCTACACATGGGAGATCCCAAGAAGAACATGGAAAATGACGGCATCTATACCAAAGAGATTTACTTGAAAGCCAACGATCGACCCGATGCCGACGACCAAAACGGCATCACCGTGCAGGGACAGGAACGAGGTGCTTTCCTGTTTATCGTTCCCCGTAATATCACTTTCAACGATTTGTTCGAACCGGAGAGTTCTACCCTCAAGCAGGAGTATCAGGAAAGTTGTACGTATATTCTTCAAAAACAAGATCACCAGGCAACCTATACACTGGAATTTGAAGGATTGCCGAACAAATCCGAAATCCATATACCGGCAGAAGGAAGCAGCACCACTTACAACGTAGTGGGCATGACGACCAATCAAATCGGATATACCCTGAAACGTCTTTTCAAACCGGCAGGTTCCGATATATGGGAAGAGCGGACCCCGACAACGGCACAAACAAAAAGCATTTATATAGACTACAACACCATCAATGACGATGAATTACAATCCATCACATTGAATGTTGGAGAAAATACAACAGCCACCGAACGTCGGTTCCGATTCTATTTCCATGCCTTCAGAGGCAATGGCTATGAAGATGCGATCATTTTCCAATTCGATATCATACAACCGGCTAAATAAGCAATAAAAAGATATGAAACACATAATAAAAACTTTGGTATTCTGCATGGTATCCATGCTCATGCTTGGGTTAAACAGCTGTTCGGACGATGACACAGCACCTGCACAAAGTGGCTATGGATTCATCAAACTGCAATTATACAAACAAGGCACTCGAAGCCTATTGGAAGGCAACGAACTGAAGAAGTTAAAAGACGCCAAGAAAATAGAAATATCACTGCTTTACAATCAGAAGAACATCAAGCAGACACTGAATCTATATGCGGTAAACGAGGAAGCTGCAGAATTTATGCTGACTTCCGAGCATCTCAAGCTCATGGCCGGTGAATACCTCATCACCGGATATGTCATATACGGCGATTATAAAGAAGGTAACATGGCGGAGATTCTTCAAGTGGGAAGCCCCGAAGAAGGCATGCGCTTTACGATCCTGCCCGAACAGTTGACCACTCATGCCCTTTACTTGGAGGCCGTACACTACGGAACTTTTTCCGCTATGTTGAAAAAACTGCTCCCTGATATGGGTACGGGTAAGAAAGCCGCTCCCAATTACAGCGAGTTGTTCGACTACAACAATACGGACAGCGTGCAAATGATATTCGAAAGAAAGATAAACGGAACCACCTACAGAGAAGACCATAAAATAAAAGCACGTAAAAAAAGCAATGAAGTCTTCTTCAGAACCGACAGCATTATGCTGCAGGCAGGAGAATATACGCTTATTCACTATGAATTATTCAATAAGAATAAACAATTCATGTATGCCGAAGATGTTGAAATCCCGTTTGCTATCGAACATTTCCAACTTACGGAACAAGATGTGGAAGTGAAGATCCCGGAAAGCGAGGCTTTGCGCGATTACATAGCCTTACGACAAATCTGGGAGGCCATGGACGGCGAACATTGGAGTTGGAGCGGCGAAGGCGAACCAGCCCATGCGAACTGGTTCTTTACTTTTGCCGACGGAACGCCACGCCCCATTGACGCATGGGGCAAGCAACCGGGTGTAAAACTCAATAACAAAGGACGCGTACAATCATTGAACCTAGGGCCGTTCAATCCGATGGGCGTTATTCCGTCAGCCATCGGTCAACTCACCGATATGGAGATCCTTTACCTCGGTACACACAGCGAAGAGTTCGAAGGCAGTACCAATGAAGGTATGGAAGGACAAAAATTCATATATTCACCGTACACATTGCTTCAATCCGGGATTGACTTACGTGAACATCGTCTGGATATATGGAAAGAAAGAACTGCTATGCGCCGGATGAGCACCGCCAGTCCTTACCGTTCTCGTTTGGCATTCGATCAAAAAGCGCCGGAAAACTTTGCCTATCTCCGCACCTATTCACAGTCTATAGGGGATGCCGGCAACCGTATTACAGGCATCGATGAAGCCATCGGCAACTTGCGTAATCTGCATACACTGTATATAGCTAATGCCAAACTCACCAAGTTACCCAAGAATATAGCTAAACTAACCGGACTGACCGACTTGGAATTATTCAATCTCCCGCTGAAAGAACTGGATGGGAGCATGTTCGCCAATATGAGCCAGCTCACAGCAGTCAATATTTCAGGTATATATGGAATGACTCCTTCCGAAATATTGAAAAGCCTGGATGCTCTCTGCATGAGTTGTCCGAAGCTACAGATCTTACTTATCAATGATAATGACTTGCAACAATTGCCTCCGAACCTTTATCGCATACCCGACTTGCGTGTATTGGATGCTTCCTTTAATAAAATCACTAAGGTGGAATCTATTTTGCCCATTGCTCCTATCCAGCTTATGCTCGATTATAACTTGCTACGCGAGTTTCCTGCTGATTTCTGTAAAACGGAAGATATGGAACTATTCACTGCTACCGGCAACCACTTGCAAGAGTTTCCCGTATTCCTTTCCAACATCGACAACGGATATACCATTGAAGAAATAGATCTCAGTGCAAACGAGATGAACGGATTTCAGGAAGGCTTCAAGGGCATTCGGGTGGAACAACTTAAAATGGCTGCCAACCAAATGGGAAAACGCAAAAACGATACCAAAGTCGGTGAATTTCCACGCGAGTTCTCCGATACGAAGTCTGTCATCAACTATTTGGTTATCTCTGGAAACAATATTGACACGATCAAGAATGCAGCGCTGAAGAATATGAAAGCCTTACAAGCATTCGACTGTTCAGGGAATCATCTTAAGAGCCTCCCTTACGGTTTCAATTCCGAGAATCTGCCTTACTTGACAGGTCTGGAGCTAAGTAACAACGAGTTCAGAGGATTCCCTGAAAACGTTCTGCAGGTCGGCAATCTGACACAATTGTTAATGTCCAGCCAGGGATATTTCAAGGATGCGGCTGAGAAGAAATGGGTACGCACGATGACCGAATGGCCCGCTTACCTGTATCAGCATCCTTCGCTCAGGGTGGTAGATCTTTCCAGCAACGACTTCCGCACTGTGCCCAACTTCCCAAGTAATCTGAACCAGTTGAATATAATGGACAACCCCAATATTCAGATAACCGTTCCCCAACTTGTATTATATCGAATTCGAACCGGCAACTTTGCTTTCTATTTCGACGAAGATCAGAATATAACATTTGAAAACTAAAATAATGAAAACACTATCATATTATCATTCCATCAAGACAACAGTCGTACTATTGCTGTGTACATTGTCTCTCGGAATCAGCTCTTGCAACGATGATGATGAAGAAAACTTTACCGGTCTCTCCATCAGTGAGGAAACGCTTCATTTTGGTGCAGACGGCGGTTCCTATACAATAGGTCTGACGGCAGGCGAAGAATGGACTGTTGCCAGCGACAGAGAGTGGTGCCTTGTCTCTCCGGCCAACGGATACGGTTCTACGGTGTGTGAAATCCGCGTGGACAGCAGCTATTTATATAAGGAACGCGACGCTCATCTGACATTCCGTTGCGGTAATTTCAGCAAGCAACTGACCATAAACCAGCTCGGTTATGAAAAAATCATCAAGCTAAGTAAAGATGAGATTCAAGTGAGCGACTTTAGCGATTATGATCACATGTTTGAAGAATTTGATGTCGTAGCCAACGTAAAATATGACATTGATGTCGAATATGAAGACCCAACGCAAACCAATTGGGTTAAAATCAAGAAAGTCAATCCTTCCGTAGAATCCATCCCCCGTGCAACAAAAGTACGAATAGACTATGAGATGTACACAAGTTCGGACAAAGACCGTGTGGCAACCCTCGTTTTCCGCCAGACTGATGCCAGCGCTGGTGAAGAAGCCGTTGTCTCACGCTTAACCCTGCGACAGACCAAAGCCCAGGAAATCATCCCCTCCCGTCAAGGTGACTCTTTGGCCTTGCTCGCCATTGCACGTATTATGCACTGTTCTGTGAATTGGGATACCAGTCAGCCGATGATTCACTGGCCGAACATTACAATGGAGGAAGTAGAATATACCAACCAAGAAGGCAAGAAAGTGGAAGAGTTGCGTGTCACAGGTGTGCAATTCATTATCTTCAATACTTCCAATTCTATTCCTTATCAAGTCCGCAAGCTCGACCAGCTCCGTACATTGATTTTTACCGGAAATGAAAATGCACATCTCAAAAACATCAAGCTGGAAGACGACATAACCTATCTGCCCCATCTAAAAGCATTGGGACTGCTGGGATACGGAATTTCGGAACTTCCCGAACGTATGAAAGAAATGACACAGCTACAAGAACTGGAGTTGAGCGGCAATCACTTAACCGAGGTTCCTATAGATATCATCACAACGCTCGACAAACACAATTTGGAATACCTTAACCTTTCCGGTAATCGTACCAGAGACGTTTTCGGACGCCTATATGAATACGCAGCCGTAAAAGACACATTAGGACTGCACGGCCCCATTCCCACGGCCCTTTTCCAGTTGAAAAATATAAAATACCTTCGTTTAGGTTATAATTATTTCGAAGGCTTTATACCGGATATGGGCTACGATGCCAGCCAATATGCAACGTTAGAAGAAAAAATGGCTAACAATCCTGTTTTACCTGAAATAGAACAGTTGTCTCTCAACCTGAACTTCTTCACCGGTCGCATTCCCGATTGGATTCTTTACCATAAGCATCTGAAATGCTGGGATCCCTATACACTTATATTCAATCAATTTGAGAACGGGAAAGATTCTTCCGGCAAACCGGTCGGTTTCAGCAACGAACCGTCCAGCATCAGTCAGCCCTGCACCCTTTGGGAACTGGACGACGAAGAGGAAGAAGAAGAGTTGACACGTGCCAATTCCTTTAACGAGAATTTCAGACATGCCATGGAATTCGATGCGTCTACCCGCCGCTATCCGGTTCTCTCCTTGAAAGGAGGCTGGCATATCAGCTACATTCCCATGCAAACCATTAAATAAAAACTATTATGACTACCATAAAGAATTATTTGATTTTACTTTGTATTGCCCTCTTCGCCACAAGCCTAACCGCTTGTAGCGAAGATGACGACAATACATTGTCTCCGACACAGGGACAGATACGTTTTCAGTTTTCCAGAAATACGACGTATACGTTAAGCGACTTGTCCGACATCTACAGTCTTATCGTTACTTTAGAAAAAGACGGTCAGTCATTTACATTACCCAGCCAGATACTATCCGGTAGCGAGACTTTAATCAGCACCCCCCTCATCGCTTTAGAGGCCGGCACCTACAAACTGACTGCCTATCGCGCTTTTGATTTCAACGGTGAACTGATCGACCTGCTGGACATCAAACCCGAAAAAGACAATGAATTCGTAATCACCGCCGGTCAGGCATCCGACTACATCATGCCGGTAAACATCAAGAAGCCCCTGAGTGAAAACAACTATTACAATATCTTATATGCACTCTGCCTTGAAGTGATCGGTGAAGACAAATCACAATGGCCCAAGTCATGGGATTTCGAGAAAGGGGAAATCGACGATACATGGGCCGGTCTGGAATTTGAAACAGACGAATCTGGCAACCTCATATCTCTGTCCGGTCTTGTTATTAACGGTGATCCGTTACACAACTTTGACGACAAAGGGGAAGTAGAGAACCACGGTCTGGTGGAGTTCAAACACATGAAAAAGCTCCCCGGCGCCATTGCCAACTTATCCTCGTTAACAGATATCATCATTCGCAATTGCGATCTGGAAGAACTACCCGAAGAACTAAAATACAGCAATATCCAGTCGTTGCAGATCGAAAATACCCACCTGACATCTCTACCCGAATCAATAGGGGAGATGAAATATTTATCGACCGTATTCCTGAAGAACAACCGGTTGACAGCTTTCCCCGAACAATTGACCCGCCTGGAAGGGATGTACGATTTCAGCATCGTAAACGAAGCGATTCCCTCCGTCCCTGAAACCATCAAGAATTGGAAATCGTTACGTAACCTTCGGATAAGCGGAACGAATATCAGTTCCTTGCCCGATGTCTTCAACGATCTGTACAAGATTTCCACACTCGACTTAAAGAATAATCCGCAACTCACTTCGTTACCGGCCTCCATCCAGGACACCAAAGTACCTTACGGAGACAAAGGATTATATACGAAAAAAGCGCTTAGAGGACTACTGTTGGACGGATGCGGATTCACAAGCATCCCACAAGAAATACAACGTGCCGACATTCGGTTGCTTTCCATGGCCGGCAACAAACTGACCGCCGTCAACAAGGAAGCAATAGAGCGCATGAGTGATCTGCGCACATTGATTCTGGACCGTAACGCCCTGAGCACGTTCCCAAGACTCACCAGTGAGAAACTGAGAATGCTGAGTCTGATCGATTGCGGCCTAACCCGGGAAGAAATTGACCTAAGCGGCCTACCCAACTTGGCTCCTTCTTACCTGTTTCTGACGCAAGAAGAGTTTGACACGGTTTTAGGATCCAACTTGGATATTCTCAACAACTAAACAAGCATTATTCATAGTTAGTATTAATTTAAAATGAAAAGAAAATGAGAAAGTGCTACTTTTTCTTTGCGATGCTCCTCATGAGTATCGCCATGACAGTAAAAGCACAGGAGCCTACTGTCACCGTATGGGACGGAAAAGCCTTGCAAGTAACCATCAAGTCGGGAGAGACCCAGACATTCAGCTATACGGCTGAAGACCGGGGCACGCTGTACATTCTGTCCAACAACCAAAGTGAATATACATCCGTGCGTGTCGCCATGCAAGGCGGTGTGTGGGTAGACGGAGCTTATGAAGAAGATTACATCATAGAAGATACGGAAGAAGGATATGAAAACGGCCTGGGTGTTTACGGCAAGATCAGCGTAATAGAAGACACCGAAATCCGCTTCACTATTACAGGTTCTGTCAACGAAGAAAATCCCAATGCCACCACTTCCTTCACTTTGAAAAGCATGTTTTTCAAAAATAATGTAGGTGGAAGCAGCTGGGAGAACCCCATTCAGCTGGAATTGAACCAGTCGACAAGCCTGCCGGTCTACAAGAACTATCAGGACGATATGTTCCCCGATTACCGCGATCTTACTTTCGTTCGTTTTGTAGCTCCTTCCGACGGTGTAGCCTGCATCGTAGTTCCCATTTATAAAATACTTTACATGCAGGAAGATTTGTTTGACGGAAGCGCTCCGTTTGCTTCCTGTACCGAAACAACCAATGCCAATGAGCATGAATTTGCCGTAAAGAAAGGATGTGCTTATTTGGTGGCATTACCGATTTCACGCCCCGAAACCGTCCTCTTCAAAATGAACTCCGACCGTGTAGGCGGCACCTGCAACTATCCTACGGAACTCACTGCAATACCCGCCAACCTCAGCCTGGTAAAAGGCCACAACTGGTTCAAGATGGATGTAAGTGAGTTAGGAACCAAACAGATCATGGACCTGTCTGTCAGCGAAGGTTGGCAAGGTACCATCACTTATATGGAGAACTGCCTGTATGCACAGGAAGTATTGGGTAATGACAATGTTACAGGTACAGCCGCCACGTTCCACAAGAATCTGGATCCCCAGAACACCGGTAACGACGACTACCTGTACATCGATATCGTCCTGAACGATCAGGAACAGGTGGAAAATGCCGCTTCCATCACGCTGCGCGAGCCACAGGAAAGCGAGACTTGTACAATGGCCGTTCCGGTACAGGCCGGTGAAAAAGCCTTCGAAGGCGAAGCGCGCGACTACTGGTTCGTCTATACTTCCGACAAAGACGTCAATATCCAGTTATCCGCTAAAAACGCCATTCGGTACGTTTCCAACGGTTGCGGAAGAAGCAATAGCCTCAGCCCCAACCAAAAATACCGCGCATACGCCGATACGCCGATCTACATCTGTGTCAGCATGAGCCAGGCCGGTAAGGACACGTTGAACATCACCGAAGAAGAAATCGTAGCGGGCACATACTGCGACTATCCGCTCGACTTTAAACTGGGTGATCCCATTGCCATTAAAGACCGTATTATAACGGGTGAGGATATGACAACCACCTATCTCCGTTTCCAAGCCGAAAAATCCGGCTTTGCCTATATTGAAACGACGAATGTCAACTGGACGGAAAATTATTGGACCGTAACCGTTAAGAACGATTGTTCCGGCTGGTCGCTTCCCGTCGACAGATACGAAGACGAAGACCCTGTAACGGGCGACCTGCTTATCCGTTATAAAATAGCCGTTACTGCCAACGAGACGTATATCTTCTCCCTGACGGCAGGTGCCAACGGTGGCAAGGATATTCTCGCAACCAGTCGTTTCGAAGAACCGGAGACCGGAAGCATCTGTGAGAATCCTTTCCTCATCACAACCTTGGGCGAGAACATAGCTATCAACTCTGAAGCCAACACAATCTCCTGGTTCTCCTACACAGCCGACAAGAGCGGGTTCTACACCATCCGCACTTGCGTGCGCGGCACATGCTCGGTAAAGACCGGAGATTGCACCGCCAAAGAGACTTATCTCAGAACCGATAACAGTTACAACAACGCATACATGCGCGGTTACAGCATCGCCAAGATATTTGTAGAGGAAGGTACGCCGTTCTTTATCTACACCAAGAGCAACAACGCTCCGTACAGCGACGAAGATCCGTTCTTTGTAAACGTAACCTTCTCCGAAGCCCGTCCGGGCGAAGCTTTCAGCGGCGCCATCGAAGCCCAGGAAGGTATCAAGTATGATGTCCCCAGCGGTGCCGATGCCTTCGATACATGGTATGTATACACGATTCCCGCTCATCAGGAACAAATCATCGAAATCGGCAGCGACGTGATGAATTATGCTAACCTGACGTTCTACGCTGACGAGAACACCACTTTGTCTTCCTATAAGAAAGACTTTACAATGGAGACGGTATTCAATGCAAACAATCAGATGTGCGGTAAGAAATATACCTTCGCCGAAGCAGAAACGGACCGCGTAATCTACATCCTGGCGAGCGTGCAGAACAACCCCATCTGGTGGACCATCCACAAGTCGGTTCCCGTAGGCGTTGAGCATGTAGGGGCCCAGAACACGCTGACCGTTTCGCCGAACCCCAACAACGGTATCTTCAGCGTAAGCGTACCTGCATTGGAAGCCGGAGCTTCCGTCAGCGTTCAGACATTGGCCGGTGCCGAAGTCTACAGCGCACCGTTGACTGCCACTACGACTACTGTCAACCTAAGCGGTCGGCTGAATGCAGGCATCTATCTGGTAACCGTTACCAACGGAACCACCGTTACCGGCAAGATGATCATCAAGTAAAACCGAAATAACCAATTTATGTAACCACCAAGGCCGGTGACAAACGGAGTACAACAAACCCTTTGTCACCGGCCTTTTTTCACTTTCATCCTTATGAAGAATCTATTTTTCATCCCGCTACTGGCCCTAAGTCTGGTGCTCAACCTGACCGCATGCAGCGACGATGACGATGCCCCGGGCCTCATCATCTGCCCCCCGGAATCCGCCTTTTGGGAACTTCCGCATACCCGCTTCTTGGGATTAAACGGAGAGGTAAAAAAACTCAAGGAAACCGTATGGGCCGATGTGGAAGGCGAAGAGGAAGAAGGAACCACTACCCTGATGCACTTCAATACCTACGGGCAGCTTACCTATTACAATCCTACCGGAGTAGAAGAAAACCGCTGGATCGGCATGCCGATGGACAGCTACACGTACGTCTACGACGAGCAGCATCGCTTGCAGCAGGCTTGCATCAGCACCCTGAACGGAGGGCAGACATGCTACACGCTGACCTACGGCAACGACAACCGATACATCCCCCTCCCCTTTGCACTAGGTACAATGGATTTTTTTCTGGTAAAAGGTATCACGGATATAAAAGCCGAAGGAACGGCTTTTACCTGTACCCGAACGCCCGCGACCGTCACTTACATCACCCAAATGAAAGGCTGGCGCGAAACGATAGAGATACACACCGAATACACCTATAAGGAAGGCAACCCGTATCCTCAGAATTGCAAGATACCTCAAATTCGCAGCCAATCCGTTTGCTCGAACCGATTTAATTGTTACGCGT
>ERZ778503.355-NODE-355-length-38906-cov-6.015624_pt1 | contig 38906 bp, 42 predicted proteins | sample MGYA00510047_ERZ778503 | MGnify/ENA primary metagenome ERZ778503 (study PRJEB29527, sample SAMN07138965) | mouse gut metagenome | material: feces | host: mouse | place: China:Nanjing | collected 2016-01-25 ... | reverse complement strand
CTCATATTTGGAATATATGCCAAAGGATATTTTCAAGTCACTACTTGAGTATATTTTAATCGCTTATAAACCATATTTTAGTGGTGAAGAAAACTGGGATTTACTTTTTGCTAAGAAAGAAGATTTTGAAAAGGGCTTAATGAAGATCTATAATGCATTCAGAAATTGGGATGGCATCAATTCTTTTTGGCAATCTTACAAACCAAGATTTATAAATCATTAGTTATTATTGAAATTTCAACCAAAATAAGTATTATATGACATTTGACGATATAAAGAAACTGATAGCATCCGATGAGTCGCGGACTCTGGAACTGAAGAAAACTACCGGCGAGTTGAAAGACGGTATGCATTCAGCGTGTGCTTTCCTTAACACGGAAGGTGGTTGGTTGATTTTTGGAGTTGCTCCAAGTTCATTGAAGATAATCGGTCAGGAAGTAACGGACAAGACGCAGCAGGAGATTGCTCAGGCTTTGGCAGGACTTGAACCAGCAGTAGATGTACGAGTGGCGTATGTTGATGTGCCGGAATATCCAGGTAACAAGGTTATCGCGATGCACTTTGATGGATGGGTTTGGGGTGAGCGTCCACATACGTTTCACGGTTGTCCATTTTACAAGGTTGAAAGTACAACGAAGGTGATGTCGCAGGACATGTATGACGAGCGTATCCGCGCCCATCAACCTCAACTATATGCATGGGAAAGACTTGCTGCTGACGGCGTGACAATGGCAGATCTCAATGAGAATCTGATTCGCAATGGCATCCGTCGAGGCATTGATGGCGGTCGCATTCCGGAGTCTGCTTTGTATGAACCGACAGGAGATATTCTTGCTAAGTGGAAGTTGATTAAGAATGGCGTTCCTACCAATGGTGCGGTACTACTTTTCTCTGATAATATAGACGAGTATCCGCAATTCACGCTGAGGATGGCGCGATTTGTAGGGACAGACAAGAACAGATTTCGCGATAATCAACGAGTGGAAGGTAATTTCTTCCAACTCTTGGATGCAGGAATTGCATTTTGCTTCAAGCACCTTTCGCTAAGCGGAGTAATCACCAATCATAGCATGGAACGAGAGGAACAGCTTGAAATTCCTTATCATGCGTTGCGAGAGGCTTTAATCAATGCCCTCTGCCACCGGTATTGGGAGAGATATAATCTCACTATAAGTCTTGCCTTTTATGATGACCGCGTCGAGATAGCAAGTCCCGGCACGTTTCCACCACAGATAACACCTGAAAATATCAAGGAGCCTCACGAGTCATTTCCTCATAACCTAAAAGTGGCGGAGGCACTTTATCGAATGACTTATTTAGAGAACTGGGGCAGTGGTGCAAAACGTATCATGGATGCTTGTAAAGACCAGGGTATAGAAGCACCCACTTGGCGTTCAGATGGTGGTTTCGTGACCATCACCTTTAAGCGTCCGATTGTGACTAAATCTGATACAGAACAGAGAGAAGCATCGACTAAGTACCGATCAAGCACCGACCAAGTACTGACCAAGTACCGACCAAGTACCGATCAAGTACAAAAGATAATTCTTTCAATGGGTGATGACTATATGACAATGAGTGAAATTATGTCTAATATTGGACTCAAGCACCGACCTTCATTCAGAGAAAATTATTTTCTTCCAGCATTAGCAGAAGGAGCAATTGAACGTCTATACCCGGAACAGCCTAACCATCCAAAGCAAAAATACCGTTTGACGGAATCTGCAAAAGAATGGAAAAATAGTTTATAAGTGGAAGATGGTGTTAATGCCGTTTATTCTTTCAAGAATACCATACTTGCATATGATAATGCTATATTGAGACTTATTGTTTTATTTTTATTGAAACCATCATGAACAAAAGAGAATATGCACAGGCTAACAAAGCCTGGATAGAAGCGAAAGCGCAGGAGGAAGGCGTGAAGGCACTTCCGAAGGGTATATATTATAAGGTATTGTCGGAGGGGCGGAACGACGGAAGGCATCCATCGCCCCGCAGCATCGTCACCACACACTACACGGGATGGACCATCAACGGAAAGAAGTTCGACAGCAGCCGAGGCGGGGCACCGTTGGCCATACGCCTCTGCGACCTGATAGAAGGATGGATTGTCGCCATGCAGCAGATGTGCGTGGGCGACCGGTGGGAAGTGTATATCCCTGCCGAAATGGGATACGGAAAGTTTTCACAGCCCGGCATTCCCGCAGGTTCCACGCTGATATTCGAGATTGAGCTGATAGGGATTGCGTAGGAAGGATCTATAAAACACAACCTTCATTCAGAAATGATTTTATAGTAGACTGAATTTTAATATAAAAACATATAAACAACAGAAACATGGCAAGACCAGCAAGCAAACAACAGCTGATATCCGCTGCGACGGACAATTACGACAAACTGACGGCGTTCATCGCATCCATGAGCGACGAGGAGCTGAACACACCTTTTGACTTCTCTGCCGACGAGAAGAAAAAGGAGGCACACTGGAGACGGGACAAGAACCTGCGTGACGTGATAATGCACCTTGTCCGTTGGCAGGGACTGCTGCTGACATGGGTGGAAAACAACATGAATGGCACGCCCGCGCAGTTTCTCCTCCCCGGCTATACATGGAAGACGTACGGCGACATGAACATCCTGTTTTGGGAAGAATGTCAGGACACGGCCACCGACGATGCCATGAAACGGCTCGGAGACAGCCACAAGAAGGTCTTGGAACTCGCGGAAAGTTTTACCGACGGTGAGCTTTTTGAAAAAGCCCATTACAACTGGACGGGAACAACCTCGCTCGGCTCCTATTTCATCAGTACCACGAGCGCACACTACGATTGGGCGTTGAAGAAACTCAAAGCACACAGAAAGAATCTGAAATGATAGAGACGAAAAGACTAATCCTCAGGCCTTGGGAGGAATCGGATGCCGAGGCAATGTTCAAATACGCAAGCGACCCGGACATCGGTCCCATAGCCGGATGGCCTCCACACACATCGGTGGAAAACAGCCGGGAGATTATCCGGACGGTCTTCGCCGCTCCCGAAACGTATGCGGTCGTGCTTAAAGCCACGGGCGAGCCTGTCGGCAGTTGCGGGATAATGTTCTCCGACAGCCTCCACTCTGCTGAGATGAATCCGCGCGAAGCGGAGATTGGCTACTGGATAGGCAAGCCCTATTGGGGACAAGGCCTCATCCCCGAGGCTGTCACGGCCCTGCTGGCAAGATGCTTCAACGACCTGCACCTTGATGCCGCTTGGTGCGGATATTATGACGAGAACAACAAGTCGAAACGGGTCATCGAGAAATGCGGCTTCAAGTTCCATCATACGAATCATGGCGTGGTCTCTCCGCTCGGCGACATACGGACGGAGCATTTCTACATCATGACAAAGGAGGATTACCATGCCGCACATACAACGGCAGATATAACAATAAGACAGGAAAGACAAGGGGACTTGCCGGCCATCCTTGACATGGTGGAAAAGGCTTTTGAAAACGTCGAGGAAAGCGACCATCAGGAACAATATTTGGTTGAGCGGCTACACGGTTCGGAAACATTCATACCCGAATTGTCGTTGGTTGCAATAAACGGCGAGGGGATTACAGTAGGATACATTCTGCTCACAAAGGTGGAAATCGTATCGGCAGACTCCTCTACGGTTTCGCTTGCCGTTGCGCCGCTTGCCGTCCATCCGGCTTATCAGAACAACAGAATAGGCGGGATGCTGATAGAGGAAGCCCACAAGACGGCAATGGCAATGGGCTACGGCTCGGCGGTATTGCTCGGCCACAAAGATTATTATCCGCGCTTCGGCTACCGCAAGGCCATCGACCACGGTATTCGGTTTCCTTTCGATGCCCCGCAGGAGTGCTGCATGGTTATCGAACTGTTGCCCGACGCCCTGAACGGAGTTACCGGCACCGTGCGTTATCCCGAATGTTTCCAGTAGGATTATTGGAAGAAAGGGGAAAAGAATTTGAGTGACATTCATTTCATAAAAACGTCATTTGTGGCATTTTTATGAAATGGTTTCACTACCTTTGCTTTATTTTGAGGCTCTCTATCCAAGACACATGGAACAAAAAGAAACGTTATACACATCAAGTATTTAGAATACGTAAGAAATAACATTAATCCTGAAAATAATGAAAAACAGACTTATTATCACTGCGCTCATGACATATAGCGCAGTGTCTGCGGTCTTTGCCGCGAATTTTGAAGGAGCATGGAAAGGACCTAAAGAGCTTATGGTCAACCTATGTATTGACGGTCAGAAACAACCGTATGTTTGTCATTGCGGCATTTTCCGGACATACGGCTGGATGAATTTTTCAACGACAGTGTCCGGCGACTCACTGATAATGGTGTCAACAGATGTGGGCAGCCCGTTTGAAGGACGGTTCAGGATAGAGTCGGACGACAGGCTTTCAGGAACGTTAATTATGGGAAATCCTGACGCCCCTTGGTATTACGACGGCTATGCCGAACTCATAAGACAAAAGCCGGAGATGCCGGACAATCTGAATCCGGAACTTGAAGGCACCATACGGCCGTCAGACTACGGAACGCTGTCGCTCGACCGCGAAAAAGCCCGGGAAGTACTGTCCGCAGTATCCTCAGGTTCATACGGATATGCAGAAAAAGGTGCGGTAAGAAAACTGCTCGGTGCAAAAACATATCCCGTCACGCCGGAGGAAATGATTGGTTTCAAGCGCGTACGCTCCATACAGATAGATGCCCGCGACGGAATTTTTTCATATCCCTATTTCAATTGCCGCTTCAGGAAAAATGGTGAAAAAGTCTTTTTTGAGAAAACCACAGGCAGCCAGCGCAAGTCGGGACACCTGTATCAGAACGGTCCCGAATCCCTGATATTCCTTGGCGGCTGGAGCGTAAACGATGACCCGCAGACCGCCTATGGAAGTGCAAATTCCGTTGCAGGGACAGTTTATAAAATAGGTGCCCGCAAAGCCATTATGATATTTCCTTCCGAAGCTGACCGTGTGGAAATTTATGAACTCGTAAAATAAAAAAGCGTCTCCGCGCAGGCCGTTCCACCTGCCGGAGACGCTTCTGTCCCATACACTATACCGTCTTATTTTTCTCTGCAGGGCACTCATCTGACTGCCGTGCTTCCGTCACCGCTGTCTGTGGCGGCCGAGCAGTCCTGCGCGGCCGCATCATGAGATACCCGCACGTGAACGGCATACTGGTATCTGGAATTTTGCGTGATACCATCCGAACTTTTGCGTGCTATATGGCAAAGTTTTCTGTAATACATATTATGGAAAGCTGTAATACTCATTGGAGAATCCTGTGGCATATATCTGAAAAAGCATGCCATATAGCAGGGAAAACACCTGCCGGACTGCGGCACATGGATTTCCGCCCTCACAACCGCAGTTTACCGATTCCAATCCCCCATGTAATTATATGTACGCGTACATTAAAATATTCGCTCCAAATGACGGACAAGCTTAAAAAAGAGGTTGCGGTTCAAAAAGAGCCACGACCTCTTAAAATGAAGAACGCCTCCCAAGTATGCTGTCTTTCGTCGCGTCTGGGAGGCTTATTATCTTGTTAGTTTTAACAACTGTCTTTGATAAGATGTTGCAAAGATAGTGCTTTTTTCTCAATCCGCAAGGATTATGAAACAGGAGTATGTCATTTCAACAGCTTACTGTCGCTGCCGTCGCCACCCTCCAGCACGCTCATCTGCTGTATGGCAATCCGGTTGAGCCTGATGAGGCGTTCGCCCTGCGGCAGGCCTTGGCTGATGAAAACGGCATTGAGGTTCTCCATGTTCGAGAGACAGATGAGTTCGTTGATGGTGGCGTAGTCGCGGATGTTGTCCTTGCGGTCGGGATTGGTCTCGCGCCATTGACGGGTCGTCATGCCGAACATCGCCACGTTAAGCACGTCTGCCTCGTTGGCATATATGATGTTTGCCTGCGCCTGCGTTACTTCCGAGGAAATGAGGTTCTGCCTGATGGTGTCGGTATGTATCCGGTAGTTTATCTTCGACAGCTCGCGCTTGGCCGACCATCCGAGCTGCGCCTGCTCCTCGGCCTTCAGACGCTGATATTCTTTGACAAGCAACAGTTGGAACTTTGGAGAAATCCACATACCGAAATGGTAGGCTATATCTCTGTGTGCGTATGTGCCGCCATAACGCCCGGTCTTAGATTGTATTCCGATTGCGTTGGTACGTTCTATCCATGTTTTCACGGAAAGGACAAAGTTATTACTTCCCGCTTCATTTTTAATTGTACCGAATTCGGTACAATTAAAAACGGGATTATACAATATTTCCTACTCGCCAAGGTATTCGATGGTGCTCTTCAGACTGAGCCATCGGAAGATGACATACTATTGAAATTGGCTGCGTGCCATGTCTGTAAGGCTGATGTAATCTTCTTCGTTGTATTTGACAAAGCTGGTGTCCGTGTTTTGAACGGTAATCTTTGCCATTGGTTTTTGTTTTGAAGTCCAGCCACAAAGGTAGCTAAAATCCCTGAGAATGTCTCCTCATCGGGGAACTATCTTTCTGCTTTTTTTCGTTCAGTATTAGCACTTTGCGGAGGATGTCGCGAGGTTTTCAGCAAGAAATGTTATACCTTTGTGGGCGGTAGGAACAGAATACAGAATAAGGAGAAACTGGTATGGCAGAGAATAGGATAATCGCAAATAACGGTTCGTCGATAGTGCTTTACACTACTGACGATGGCAACACCCGGCTTGAAGTGAAGTTGGAAAAGGATACTGTGTGGCTGACACAAAGCCAGATGGCAGAACTTTTCGGAAGGGACAGAACCGTGATAACCCGGCACATCAGAAACATTTTCAGGGAGGGTGAACTCGATGAAACCTTGGTATATGCAAAAAATGCACAAGCCAAGAAATATGGCCGTAGAGAAAACTTTGTCCAAATATCTGAGACTACATATTATAACCTTGATGTTATAATCTCTGTCGGTTATAGGGTAAAGAGCATCAATGGCACTAAATTCAGGATTTGGGCGACGGCACTAATCAAGCAATACTTCATCAAAGGCTAAGCCATAGACCGGCGACGGCTCGACCACTACGACGAGTTGAAGGATGTGGTGCGTCTGATGTCGCGTGCCCTCACGCTTCAGGACAAGGTGTTGGAGGGAGAATATTCGGGACTGTTCTGTGTCATTGCCGATTATGTTTATGCCCTTGATACCCTCGACCGTTATGACTACTAGTCGCTTCGGATTGAGAAGACGACCCGTGAGGAGCCGTTCCGCGTCACCTACGACAATGCCATGAGGGTCATCAACGCATTGAAGGAAAAGTTTGGCGGCAGCCGGTGGTTTGCCCATGAGAAGGATGATTCGTTCAAGAGCAGTATCGGACAAATTTACCAGACTTTCGGCGGCGAGGACCTTTATCCTTCGGTAGAGGAAAAGGCCGCCATGTTGCTTTATCTCGTAGTGAAAAACCACTCGTTCAGCGACGGTAACAAACGTATTGCCGCCATGCTCTTCCTGTGGTTCATGGAGAAGAACGACATTCTCTATTCCGCAGACGGCCGCAAGCGTATAGTCGACAACACGCTCGTGGCACTCACCCTGATGATTGCCGAGAGCCGTACCGAGGAGAAGGATGTGATGGTGAAGGTGGTTGTGAATCTGATAAACAAGGACAATCAGTAGTTTTTTGTCTTCCCGTGATATCGCAAGGTTTTCAGCGGGAAATGTAGCAGGATATGGCGTCTTCACAGATGCCATATCCTGTTGCGGTAGTCTTTCAGCTCCGCCTCGGGAAAGCGGGCTATCGCATTGTCAAGCTCTCTGAGGATGGCTGCACGGTCGTACGGCAGCGCACCGGTGACGGGCACCGTGTTGGATACATGGTGGCCGAGGATGTTCACCTTTATCTTCAGCCGTTCCACCAGCGTGCGCATCTCCACGAGCCGTTCTATTTCCGGCTCTTCCTCGTACGTGCCGTCGATAACCTCCTGATACAGGCGCGATTCGGGGAAGACCGTCAGCGAGACGATGTTTAGGATGCACGGGTGCAGTCTGTTGATGACCTCGGCAGTTGCCTCGGCACTCTCGACGCCGCGTCCCTTGCCGCCCAGTCCGTTGAGATAGAAGAGGTTGTAGCGTATTCCCGCCTCGTCGAGCTTCGAGAGTTGGGCGAGGATGTCGGCCGCACGGTAGCCCTTGTCCATCCGTTCGAGCGTCGGGTCGTGGGCCGTCTCCATGCCGATGTTGATGCTGTCGAGCTTCATGTGGCGCAGGTTTTTCAGTTCTTCGACACTCTTCGGGGCAATGTCCGTCACTCGTGCGAACATTCCGAAAGACTCCATGTGCGGCAGGTATTTCCTGAGCAGGATGGCTATGTCCATCAGGCGGTTGTAGCTCAGGGCGAAGGGATTTGCGCCTGTGAGGTAGACGCGGCGCGCACGGGGCTGCCACTGCCTGATGACGCGGAGGTCTTCCTCTACCTCGGAGATGGGCGACATGCGGAACGGGGTGCCGTGATACAGGCTGCAGAACTTGCATCTGTGCCATGTGCAGCCCGAGGTTATCTGTAACAGTTGCGAACTCGCCTCGTAAGGCGGACGCCATACCTGACCGGTGAAATGTAATTGCGGATATTCCATGATTCTGATTTTTTTTGTAAATTTGCAGAAGACAGGCTGCACCTCGGCAAAACAGTTAAGCCGGCTTGATGATTTTGCTCTCGGTTTGCACTGTCTTTACAGAAGACAGGCTACACTCGAAAATTTGAAAGTAAACTTTCATTTCACTCGTTTGCACTGTCTTTGCAACCGCAAAATTAGGAAATAATCATCTATGTAGCAATAACTTACCGAAAGGTTTTACCCTTACCTAAAAGTTAGTTTTGCTCATTATAAGCGGGTTCCGCACAATCAGAAATGGCAAAAAAGTTAGACTACGGATACTGCAAGGCCGCCCCCATGCTCGAATGGATTGGCAACAAGTGGGCGCTGGTCGTTCTTGTGAAGATAAAGGAGAACGAGCCGGTGCGTTTCAACGAACTTTACCGAAATATTCCGTCTGTATCGGAGAAGGTGCTGTCGCAGGTGCTCAGACAACTCACGGCAGACGGCATCATCAGCCGCCGGCTGTTCCCCGACGTTCCGCCTCGCGTGGAATACACGATATCGGAGTTTGGCAACACGCTGCTTCCCCATGTCGAAGCCCTGATAAGTTGGGGGCAGGACAACTTCGACCGGATTATGGAAAACAGGCGGAAGGCAGAAAAGAAAATAATGAATAAATTGTGAGATTAATACCAGTTTACGGTTATTATGAGTATCTTTGCCATTGCCACAACCGTCCTTTGAGAGAATCGAATAAGAACATATTTAGATTATTAAGGTCTATATGATACATAGAAAGACTATTAAGACATTGCTTTGCCTGCTTATGCTCGCCATGACAACAGGCGCGAAAGCACAAACGGCAGACATGCGGATAGGCGAACTGCTGAACGGCGGTGACTGGTTTGCGCTCGAAGTGGAATATCCCGCGCTTAGAGACAGCGTGCAGATACCGATGCTCAGACTTATGTCGGAGGCTCTGCTGGGCCATTACTTCAACCGTCCGGACGAGACGGTGGCGTGTACAGACTCGCTGCTGCGAAACCATCAGGCCGAACTCGGGCTGGGCAACATCACATCAATGCTGTTCGTGAAGGCTGCGACAGAGGCCAAAAGGGGCAACCATGGCGCAGCGGCCGACATGCTCAGTGACTTCGCGGCACAGCTGAGGGCGCAGGGCATAGAGATGGACTACACTACGATAGATCAGGTGGCGCAGCACTACGGCAAATTCCGCACATGTCCGCCGATGAGCGTCGTGCGGCCCGCGGGCGATGCCGTGATAGCCATGACCAACGACAGTATCGTGCTGAAAATTGAGAACGACACGGTACAGAGAGGCACAATGATGCGTGTGCCGGTGACTGTGGGCGGAAATGAATATCGGGCTATATTCGACACTGGCGCCGGCTCAACCTTCATGTCGGCGGCATTTGCCCAAAAGGCTGGCGTAAGAGTGATTGCAGACTCACTGAGGATACAGGGCAGCAGCATGGTCTACGGCCGGGTGGGCATGGCAGACAGCATGCGTATAGGCGGCATCACGGTTAGAAACGTGCTGGTGACGATTAATCCGGACACCACGCTGAACCGTGTGGAAGACATCGACTTCCTCATCGGGGCAGACATAATGGCGTTGCTCGGTGAGGTGCAGATATTCCCGCACAGCAACAGAATCGTTGTTCCTGCACAGCCTACGCCCAAGCCTGCAGGCGGAAGCAATATGTATATGGACAATATGGCAATGATTGTAAAGGGAGAAAGCGGCGGAAAGCCATACGGCTTTTTCCTCGATACAGGCAACGGCAACGCTACTCTGTCGCATAACTTCTACGAAAGGAATAAGGACGAGATAGACATGAAAGCCCGGCGGGTAAGGCGCCTCACAGGCGGAATAGGTGTCGTAGAAGAGCGTGATGTGCTTGTTCTTCCCGTCTGGAATCTTTCTTTGGGAGGAAAGGAAGTAGAACTGCGGGATGTGGCGGTGGCACTTGAGGATAACAGGCTTGTTCCGCATGCGGGCAATATCGGCATGGCAGTCATTAACCAATTTGACAAGGTGACCATAAACCTCAAAGACTGTTTCGTGGTGTTCGAATAATGTAAGAGCTTCACCTCTCTGTCTTTAAGCGCCGGTATTAACCTTCTCAATTACAGCCATCGCTGTATTCTTCCTGCCATTGCAGCCTACCCGAATCCGGCAAATACCTGGTAGAGAATGTAAAAATATATCAAAGCCTGTCGCATAGCAAAGAAGCTGAGGCTGAATCTGTCCGAGACGTTCGAGCCGCCGGCAGCGCTCCTTGTTAAGTTCAGTCCACATCCCTTTTCTGCTCCGCGGTCTGAAACACTGGAATGTCACGCCGCCGACTCTTCCCTGACGTCCCGCCCCATGTGGAATATACGGTATCGGAGTTTGGCAACACGCTGCTTCCCCATGTCGAAGCCCTGATAAGTTGGGGGCAGGACAACTTCGACCGGATTATGGGAAACAGGCGGAAGACGATGGGGAAAGGGATGTGAATATTCCCGTTTACGCTTATGCCGGGCGTTGCTTCGCTCTGATGCCAATCAGAAGCGGGTGGGGCTTTTCATCGAATAAATCTCCTTTTGAAGCAAATCGAGGAAGCGGGCGGCATGGGCACCGTCCATTTGGGTGTGATGAAACTGGAATGATACGGTCAATAATGTTCTGAACCAGTTCCTGCGGTAACGTCCCCATATCATGAACGGATTGTTGAACACGCCGCTGTACATCCCCACGGTCCCGTCTATTTCGTATTGAGCCAGTGCCGACGTGCCGATTACCATGCTATCGGCGATGTCGTGGTTCTTGCACGACTCTGCCACCTGACGTGTCAGACGGAGATAACTGTGATTGAACTCGGCCAAGTCATCGCAAAAAGGAATGTCGCACGAGCTGACATCCCCCATTTTGTTGGCAACAATGGTATTGACGGCTATCGAATCATAGCGTATAAGCCTGTCGCCGACGGGAAGCATATAAAACTCTTTCATCTGACAGGCTGCCTTGCCTATGCACCAGCACATCAGCATATTAAACTTCAAGCCTTTACGTTTGCTTACTTTGCGCATAGTACTCACATCTATGGTTCGAAACAGCGTAACCATCGGCATCGGGGCCTTCATCCACATCTCAAAAGCATAGGTGCGTGTTGTCTCCGCCGGATTTATTTCTTGCATCATCTTTTTTTGCGTGCAAAGTTACGCGATAGTTTTTATGCGTGATAGAAGAAAAGAGACATTCACACAGGACAGGTGAACAAGTCGGAGTATGGCGCGCAATGGTCAATCAGCGACTTGGGCGTATGCCCGTTCATAGCCTTAAAATCACGGATAAAGTGCGACTGGTCGGCATAGCCGCAATGATGGGCGATGCAGGCATAGTCACGCGAACCGCATTGCAGCATCCGCATTGCCTTCTGAAACCTTACCACGCGGGCATATTCCTTCGGGTTCATACCCACCTGCTCGCGAAACACCCGCTCATATTGTTTTCTGCTCAGGCAGGCTTTGTCGGCAAGGATGTTGACCGAGACCGACGGCGTGCGCATAAGCTCTCCTATCGAACTGGCTATTCTCCGCAAATTCAGATTGGAATTTATCCTTGTCAGCAGCCACCGCTCAAGTATGCCAATAGGCTCGTCGCCGCTTGTACTGTCGAATATCCTTGCGGCAACGTCGTTAAGTTGTTGGTTCTCTATGTCATAGCCCGAAATCTCCTGATTGTAGAAAGCGGAGGGCGGTGTGCCGATGAACATTCCGACGGTATGCGGATAGAACACCGCCACTATCATGTCCAGATTTCCGTCAGACTGGATGTGCGCAGGGAAGTTCACCTGTCCGCTGATGGTAAAAGTGTTTTGGAAACTTTTGAGTTCGGGAATGTACAACGGCGACTTGCGGTGGAATATAATCTGCGGACAGCCGATGGGGAATGTCAGGACGCTGAAAGGCTCTTCGCTCTCCAGCATCCAGTAATAGCGCACATACGGGCGCAGCTCCTCTCTCGGCAGGATGATTTTCATGAATTTATCAAATGCTCAATCATAATTATTTATATATCCTTCCTGATCATAACAACGGTGAAATTTGTTGATCAGGTCAATTAAGGCTTGCAGGGGCTGTATGTCTGTCCGCAAATTACGGAAAAGCTGGTATTGTTCATTATATCTTTCTTTTGAGCCATTGCGCAATCTTGCTTCAATGTCGTAAGGAATAAGGAATGATGAACGTGCTTCAAGGTGAGCATGAAATTCGGTGAGGAAGATATTGATGCCGGCGAGATCGAAATCTCCGAAATGCACATATCTGTTAGGTACCATCTGCAACCACGAAACAAGGTCTTTGGATTGGGGATAACGCGAGACGAACAGCAAACGCTTTGAACAAATGGATTGTGTGAACAACTGGCGTTGCTGACGTATCATTCGGAAGTTTTCCATATTCTCTATGCCAACGACAATAACGTCGGAAGGAATGGAAAACGTTTGCCAATCGGCTATAAAAAGAAAACTGCCTTCCTGAGGATTTACAGTGAGCTCTTTACCGTTCAGCATACAGATGATTGGCTCGTATGAGTTGATTGGGAAACCGGGACATGAACGGACGGTAACAAGTTTTGAGTTGCCCGTGGCTGACGCTTGGGCAGAGCGTGATAAATCATTTGACAGCAGAGTGTCTCTCATTTGTTCCAAGTTACTCAGCCTTTCGTCAACAGCGGATAATGCTTTGCATAATGTCTCGGATTGGGGAGCATGAAGCGTTCTGCGGCTGCCATGCGATGTGCTTATTAGAACACCGTCACGTATCAGTTCCTCCACCCATTCACCACGTATTTGGCTTGCCGGCAATGAATCGCCTTCACGCAGACGTATCAGTTTTTCTATGAGAGCAACGGTAATCTTCATTTCTGTGATATTAACGGATGAATGACTGTCTTCGACTTTCCGTCCTTTTGCAGGAGGTAGGTATAGCGGTAGTCGGAAACGTTATATGTAGTAGGTGATGAGTTGATGAGGAGAATGTTGCGGGCGTTGGCGAAGTCCAGAATGCCCTTGACATTCTGCGGGTGAAGCTTTCCAATCTCATCCATCATACAATGTATGCGGAAATCACCAAACTTGCGGCTTACCTTTTCCTTAAACACATTGATGAGCATGATGTTTATCATTGCCTTTACAAGCGTATCTGTTCCCTCGCTGCCTACATGCGACAACTTGTCAGCCCATCCTGTATCGTTGTCATTCTCAATGATGCGGAACTGCAACTGGAACAAATCAGACAATGTAAGGTACTGGCGTGAAGGATTGTCAGTCAATGATTTCATAAAGTCAAGAAGATGATTGACAGCCTTCTGGTTCACCTCATTGCGGCTGGCTGTAGAGAAAAGGTTCATCTCGCCCATGGCAAACATATTCTCGTCTTTGAACTCTTTTATGCGTTTCATCAGCTGTACCGTCTTGTCTGCCGACGGTACAGACTGCAAGGCTATCAACTTTATTACACCAACAAAGTTGCGCTCCTTAAAGTCATTGTTTATATCATGGATTATCTTGTCCACATCTGACTCATGACGTGTCAGCTCGCCCATCTCCTTTGACACTCGGGCGAGGATGTCCACGTAACGCTCACTTGTCCTGCGGCGGTACTCCTCCAATTTGTTATTAATAAGGAAGTCGTCAAGATTGTTGGCAAAATCAAGATAGTCCTCGTCAATGGTCAGTTCTGTTTTGAAATTGAATGTGTTCTTGGCAGAGAAATTATTCTTGAACACATTAATGCTCTGCTTGAACTGGTTCTGGCGTGACTGACGCGACACTATGATGCTTGTCAACTCGTCAACAGCTTGTCCGGGAGTGCGTAGCGTCTGTTTCTCCTTTGCGTCTGCCAACATCGGCGGGCATAGATTCTCGTCATGGGCAAAACGCTCTGCTTTTTGCAGGTCTTCCTCAAGCCGCTTCTGCTCGTCTATATGTTCACCCAAATCCTTGCCGATGATGCCCAACTGATGTTCGTGCTTCTGTTTGCGCTGGCTGTATTTATCCTCCAACTGCAGAAGTTTGTCGGCAATGCTCTTCTTTTGGTTCTTGAAATTATCTTCTTGGTCAAAGAGCTCTTCTTTGTCGCGCTGAAAGTCGAACACCAGTTTGCGGTGCCGAGCTATATAGTCAAGCTCATCTTCGGCTGTCTTTATCTTTGTTTTGCATTCTTCCATCAAAACCGTATCGGCACCGTGCCCTTCCAGTTCGTCATTCTCCTGTTTTCTAAGTTTCTGCAATTCTGCGTCTGTTTCCTGCTCGCGGTTTTTAGTTTCCGTATTGATAACAGCTACATATGCGGCATGATTCTCCGCATTGGTTGCCTTAGCTTCCTTATACTTCTTCTCTACGCCTTTCAGTTGTTTTAGTTTGTCTGCATTGAGTTTGTCGTGATTGGATTGTGCAGCAGTCAGGTTGTGGGCCAATTCATGCTGACGGGCATTAAGCTCTTTCTGTCGCTGCTCGATTATCTGTTTTGCTTGTGCGTCATAGTCCTCCATCTTTACACGGATAGCCTTGCGCTTTTGAGGAATCATATTAAACTCGGTCTCAGAAAGCGACTTTTTCTGGCGCAGTTCCTTTACCTTTGGAGTGAACTGGCGTTTCAGCTCTTCAATCGCCTTTTTCTGCTTATCCATAATTTCGGCATACTCGGCTTTGGCCATCTTCAACTGTTTTTCCAAGTCTGCCTTTTCTTCCTGAAGCTTCTTAGGCTTTCTTACATTAAGCGGAAGGTCGGTCAAGTCCAGTTTCACGCCAAACAAAGATGTCCCGTCTGTTTTCTGCGGGTGCAATCCTGTCCGGTAGAGAACTTTCTCTTCGTTTATCACTTTGCCAATGTTCTGTTCCCAGTCCTTTTTGTTGTCTTCAAGCCATTCATACAGAGAACCTTTTGTGCGCTCAAGTATTTTATCAATAGAAGATATTTGCTCAGAGAGCGAGTCTATATGCGCCTGCTTGTCATTCGCCTGCCGCTGGTAACCGGCAATTGTCTCTGCCTCCTTCTTGTCATATTCAGCCATAATACGGTTTATCTCTGATGTAAGGGAAGCAATCTTTCCTTCAAGTTCCGTCTCTTTCAGATGGAGTTCGTTCATCTGTTGACTTAGGGCTGCCTGCTCTTCTTTAAACGGGGCAAGATACTGGAGTTTCAGAAGTTCCTTGTCGCAGTCATTTTGTTCAGATCTGATTGAGTCAATAATACCCGTTGCGGTTGCTATCTTCTCAGCAAAAGACTGTTCAACTTCCGTTCTGGCAGAGTTGTATTCATTAAGAAGTCGTTCATCTGTTTTTTGCTTTTCCTGACCTTCTGTAAGAATACGCTGTTGCTGGGCGTGCCGGAAATTTTCCAATTGATTGGTGACGTTTTGGCACAAAGCCTTGTATTTCGTTGTGATGTCATTGAACTTTGCCGTAAGGTAGGAATGCTTGTTCTTAAGACTGTCAAGTTCAGCTTTCACGCCATGCTCCTTGTCACAACGCTTTATTACCTCTTCTATCTGTTTCTTTGCATAGAAATCCTGACGTTCTTTCAGGCGTTTGAGTTTGTCGTTCACTACACCTTGTTTCTGGTTGAGACTGTCTTTCTCATAATTATATTTCTGCTGGACTTCAGATAACAGACGATTTTGCTTGTCCTGCTCCTGTAGCAGTTCCGCTATCTTGGCTTCTATTAGAGGAAGTTTCTCCTGCGAAATCCTCTCCGCATACTTTAATTCTCCGCACAAATCAGCAATCTGCTGCTTCATGTACAGGAGTTCATGATATGCTTTTACAACTGTATCTGCCTGCTTCCTGACAGTTGATTCACCTTTCTGATTAAGTCTGTACCAGCAAGAGATGTCTTTATATTCCTGCTCAAAGTCAGACACCTGACGGCGGAAATAGCCCAAGTCGATATTTGCCTCATCTTCGCTCATCGAACGGATGATTATATCCTTAATAAAGTTTGCGTCGAGTCGGGAGTTGAGAAATACGTTCTGTATACTGCGTGGAATGTTCTGGTATCGGTTTGTCTCCAATAATTGGAATCTGGCAAACTCCTTGCCTACAGCCCGCCTGTTTCCATATATAATATCCCGGTATTGCTCATATCGGTCGATGATTTTGCTCATAAACGCACCGTTCAGCCGCTCGCGTATCACCTTACCTTCGGCAGTGACCTCACCATGTTCGTCAACTAACCATTCTTTCCGATAGGCGGCATCGACAAATCTGTAGCATGCCCTGCCGGAGGAACGGAACACGATGATGGAAAACGGACCATGTTCATGCTCTACCTCATACACCATATATGAATTGGCATGAGGCAGATAGAACTCATCAAATGACTTCATTTCCTTTGGAATGCCCAGGTGGAGCTTGTCCGCATTATAGAAAAACAAAATGGCTCTGAGCAAGGTGCTTTTACCTACGCCCTGTGTACCTATGAAGTGTACATTGCCGTCCAGTTTTACCTCGGCATAGCGTATGTTGGCACTGTTCACAAATATTATTTTCCGTAAGGCTCTCATGCTTCTTCAGTTTCAATGATGGTGAGACAATCTATAAGTTCTTCTATGTAGTGGAAGGCGGCTGTCACCTTGTATGTTCCGTCAAGCTCGTTTTCAAGTTCAACGAAACCTTGGCGCTCCAAGTCACCTGTAAGTTTCTCTATCTTCTCTTCGTTTGTCTTCACGTCAGTATAAAGGTTGCGTGCCTTTTCCTTAAGTTCAATGTCGCTTGAGAATTTCTCCAGTATGTTTGACTTGCGGAATGTGAACCCGGAGCCAAACGTATTGTTGAATGTCTTGAGGAAATCGACACGGTCTATCCATTGGGCAAGACGTTGCACTTTGTCCGTCAAATCCACCTTACTCTCTGTCCTGGAGAAATAGTAGTAGCCATTGCCGCCCTCAAGCGTGAAACCTATGCCGCGATAGTATTCCATATAGTCCTGAAAGTCATCCTCAATAGCATCGTACAGGTGTGAACGTTGTTGGGAGATGGAGTTTTGGGAAATAAAGCCTCCCTTGCTCAATATGTCGAATATTTCTTTTGTATAACGCATGGTGAGTCTTTGTTTTAGATGTTTATTAAATTTGGATAGATTATAGGATATTCTATTTCGCCATATTGGCGGTATTCCTCATTGACATGCAGCTCGTCTAAATATTGCGTGGCAATCTGGCAGAACAGTACCAGTTTGGCTTCGTCATCCATCGGGATTCTATAGCCGGAGTAGTTCATTACGAAGTGAAACAGATTGTCGCTGGATGCCATAAACGCGTTCTTTACCTCGCCTACATCCACCATCGGCAGCATCTGCTGCTGTTCTGTAAGTTCGTCCGCGGTCAGTGGCTCTGCAAGATTTCCTTTCTTCAGGCGGCTGTTGCCTTTTCCTTTGGCAACATCTTGCAACACCTTCAGTCCTTCTTCCGTATTACGTAGCATGGAGAGTGAGACTTTAAGCGTATATCTCGGACGAGGTTCCATCCATACAGGATTTCTTGTTTGTAGTTTTGCCTGTATGTCTGTATTTATCTCAAGTAGCATCTGGTCACGCAGGTATTTTAGTTTCTGCACTTTCTGAAACAGACGGTTCTGATACTCTATCAGGTTCAGATAGTTGATAATTTGACGGTCAAGCTCAAGCAGATTATGATATACCTCACGCAACTGCAGTTTCACGTCCGTCACGATGTCCTTCAACTGCACATCATAGCCACCATAAAGAACGTTGACTGTTTCTCGTCAATCACTTTCTCGCATTCGTTGATAAGTGCGGCAATGTCCTTACGCTTCTCGTCCAGATGAACAAGTTTCTTTTTCTTTATGGCAAAGGTCGGTTCGTTCTTGTAAGTATTGTCAATATTGCGTTTCAGGTCAATAACATTTCTCAGGGTGGTGAGAGCTATGCTGCGGAGAATTCGCTTCACATCGCGCAGATAGCCATATTTCCTATTAGGGTTGTTTTCGCTGAGATAATACTCTATGGCATTGTTTAGATTTCCGATGCTTTCCTTTACGCTGGCAACATTGATTTCCTCGTTCACCTCCAGCACATCCTCAAAGAACTTCAGATACACATCTTCCAATTCCACGAAGTCAGCATTTTCGCGTATTATGCCATAACGCCTCAAGAATTCAATACTTTCATCCTTCTTACTTGCCAATTCGCGTGCAAGCTCATAGCGGAATGACAGTTTCTTCCTGTCTTGAAAAAGCGCATGAATCAGTCTGCGCTCCCTGTCAAGAGCACGTATCAGTTCTTCTAACGAGTGAAAATGCGATATATTATCATGCATTTTTTAGAATATTATTTGTCTGTCGCCGTAACGTATTCCACCTACAAAGGTGCAAAAATAATTGTAAACTTTCGTGCAAATAGCTGAAAATATGCAATAAATGGTTAGAGACAAGCTTTTTATCTCTGCTAAATCCCTAAAACAAACATATTTTGCCTGTCAATATCGTTATTTGACAAGGAATAGTCCAACAGGCGGCCGCAGTCGTGCCAGTCGCCAATCATTTCTCCACGTTCGCTCGCTTCTATTAGTTTTGTCAGGCGGCTCTTGAACAGTTCGGGTTTTGAAACTACCCTTTGGATATTATCAATTCTCACCCTTTGGTATAGCGGCGGAAAACCGACAAAGTTCTGCCATGCCATCGGATTGGCCTTGAAGGCGGCGAGGATTTCGGGCATGACGACAAACTCCGCATTGAGATCAGGACAAGCTGCACGTCCCGCCTCGGTCATCAGGCCGAGCCGTTCGAGCCGCCGGCAACGCTCCTTGTTCAGTTCGGTCCACATCCCTTTTCTGCTCCGCGGTCCGAAGCGCTGGAGCGTCACGCCGCCGACAGTCTTCACCGTCGAGTCTATCCATCCGAAGCACAAAGCCTCTTCTACGGCATCAAGATACCACAGGACATCCTCCGGCGGCGTCTTGCCCCGCCTTGCCTCTATCCAGCACTCCTCCTCTGTGGTGCTGTTCGCTGCCAGCCATTCGCGAAAGTCGGCGCGGTTGGTGATGTTGAGAATGTTTTTGGGTGTCATATTTAGAAAACAGTTTAAGTGTTCAGTCCCCGCAAATCAAAGAGGAATATACTCTCGCCAACTTGCGTTTGCTCCAAGAATGTTATCAGATAAATTGGCAGATATGTGATGTTGCCTTTGATATGAACATTTTCCTGGCAGAACACGTATGCAAACGGAATGCCATATTCTTGGTTGCCCATAACATTCGACAGGGCGTTGTGGCGGTCGTAATCTTTGCCTGACTTCACTTCTATTGGCAGAACATGATTGTCATATTCTATCACGAAATCCAGTTCTCCTTGCTTTTTGTTGTTGAAATAATAGAGGGAATGTCCCATGGCAAAGCCATGTGCATACAGCTCTTGCGCCACGAGATTCTCGTAAACGGAACCGAAGTTGATATTGGCGTCTTTGCCTAACAACTGTGTTTGAATGTTTCCTCCATACATGGCAGCAAGAAGCCCTACATCATTTGAGAACAGTTTGAACAGGTTGCGTTGTTTGCTCAACAACAGCGGAATACGTGGTTCCTCAACATTGAATGTCGGAATAGCAACCCCAGCATCTTTCAACCAAAGAAAACCGTCCTCGTATTTGCTAAACCGGGCTTTCTCATTCAGATTTTTCAAGATAAAACGCTTGTTCTTGGCATTTAGTTCTGACGGCACAAGGTCATAAATTTCTTCTATCTGCAATTTTCGATTGAGGGCATATTGTGTGATATCTCTCTTGTAAGTACGGATAATACCACGCTGTTCTTCAAACACTCTCCTGAGATTATTTGTGTCCAAATATTTCTGCACGGCGGCAGGCATGCCACCTACAATGAGATAGAGTCTGACGGCTTCGAGCATCCGCTGGTGAATAAAATCATCAACTGGACTTTTCTCCTCAAAACATTTGCGTAAATGCTTTATCACATCATTTCCTATTCCTATTGCCTCAAAGAATTCCTGAAGGTCAACAGGACACATCTCTATCTCGTCCATATAGCCAACGGGGACACTACGCAGATTGTCCAGCTCCACACCCAACAGAGAACCGCTCATCACATACTTGTAACTGCCTTCATCCACAAGAAACTTGATGGCGGTTATGATATCCTTACACACCTGAACCTCATCGAAAAACACCAATGTCTTGCCTGGCACTAATGGCTTGTGAGTGAAAGCTGACAAACGGAGCAGCAGTTCTTTTGCACTTGTTGCATTACTGAATAGGTCTGCAGCGTCAGGATGTTCTATAAAGTTCACCTCCACAACATTATTAAAACATTCCCGGCCTACTTTCCGTATAGAGAATGTCTTGCCTACCTGTCGTGCTCCTGTCACCAACAGTGCACGCCTGTCGTTAAGCAGAAAATCACTAATAAGTTTGTCAGCTTTGCGTCGAATCATAACATTATGCTTTTGGTTACAAAATTACAACTTTTGCTTTAAATAAATAAGAAAAGATATAGGAAATTACATTTTTCCAATGGATTTTACCTCTGATTTTTACATTTTTCCAATATAAAACAGGGGCGTTTTTTACACTTTTCCAAGATTTGAGCGTATTAAATTAGATAAGAAATACAAGGAAAGTGGAAAACTTTTCAATGCAGTTGAAGAAATTTCCAGTAAATTCTTCAATGCCGTGTTGCGCGACTTCCGTCCTTACAACGAACGTACGGAGGCTGAGCGGGGTGCATTGTGGGATAACTTTATTATAAGCGAACGGATGAAAAGAAGTCAGAACTTCCGCATGGAACTCAATTTCTATTACAAGATTCTCGGACATATACTCTTAAACATACGGATGGGTGGACTTGTATGCCAGCCGTTCTTTTGTGTATTGTTTATAAAATAAGTCAAATCTTTTTCTTCAATATCTATGGCTTCCGGATTACTAAGATAAAGCAGCCGAGAATGATTATAGTTGAACACACGGGGAGATGACAGAAAGCGTACTTTCCAAAAGCCGTTATTGTTCATAGCTATGGTAGCGACCTGCTCTGTCAGAAACATTCGTTTGTCGCCCCGCTTCTCCAAATCAACTATCATGTAGTGCTTTATATCCATGTTCCAATGGTCTTATTTATTAACGTTTGTTATTCAGATATCTGTTTATCCCCATAGCCACCCATCCTATAGCCAGATAAGTTGCGGCGTATATGATAAACCACACCTCCCTGATGTCGAAGAACAACCATGCTCCGGCAAGAAATGTTATAGATGAGATCAAGGGCAAACTCCACATCTGACGGACATCCCTGCCGCAGCGGAATCCAAGTATGGCAGAATAGATCGGATTGACAATGAAGAACAGCATCATGCACAATGCCATTCCCGAACATTCCGAAGCGAGCCTGGCAACACAAAACGGCAATGCAAACATCACCGCTATCGTAGCTGAAAGCCACATCATGATTATTCTGCGATTTCTCATATTACTATAGAATTAAATTTTTCCAACGTCTCCACATCCCCCGCCTGTATAGCCGGGATTGCCTTGCGTATCTTCTCCTCCGGCCAGTCCCACCATTGCAGCTCCCTCAGCCGCTCCACGACCTCGGGCGCAAAGCGCTTGCGGATTTCGCGCGCCGGAACTCCGCCGACGATAGAATACGGTGCGACGTCTTTGGTTACGACGGCACGCGTGCCGATGATGGCGCCATCGCCTATGGTCACTCCCGCCATGATAATGGCGTCATAGCCAATCCACACGTCGTTGCCCACGATGATGTCGCCCTTGTTGTCCCACGCCGAGGCAAGCTCCGACTTGGGCAGATCCCATTCCTCAAAAAACAACGGGAAGGTGTATGTGGAGAGCGATTTTAAAGTATGGTTGGCACAGTTGAAGATGAACTTCGCGCCGCAGGCTATCGAGCAAAACTTGCCGATGACAAGGCGGTCGCCGTTTATGGGATAATGATAGAGCACGTTGTTCTTCTCGAAGTCGCGCGGGTCGTTCACGAAGTCGTTGTAGATGGTGAAGTCGCCCACCTCTATTGTCTTCCGGGTGACGACCGACTTGAGGTAGACGGTCTGTATGTCGCCCGTGCGGGGATAAATCTTGCTTTTATCCATTTTGTTCAAGGATTTTAATGATACTCTTCTTCACTCTCGTCAAATCGCTGTCGGTCAATAAAGGAATCAACCGTTGGATTTCGCCGATGCTTCTGTCCCACCATCGCAATTTCTCCAGCAAACCGATTAACTCATCGTCAAAGCGCTTTCTGATTACCTTGGCGGGGTTGCCCGCGACAATCGTGTACGGCTCCACGTCGTGACCTACGATGCTGCCGAGCCCGATGATGGCACCGTCGCCGATACGGACACCCGGCAGTATGGTCGCGTTCTGCCCAATCCACACGTCGTTGCCAACGATGGTGTCACCTTTCAGCGGAAGGTCATCTGCTGCCGGTGGCATCTCGGTCCACCCCTCCATGATGTAGAAAGGATAGGTCGACGCCGCGTTCATCTGATGGTTCGCTCCGTTCATTATGAACCTCACGCCCGATGCTATCTGGCAGAACTTTCCGATAACCAGCCGGTCGCCGATGAAGTCATAATGATGCAGCACGTGCCGCTCAAAGTCGGTGTCGCTGAAATAGGTGAAGTCACCCACGATTATGTTCGGGTTCTTCACGGTCGGTTTTATGTATGTAACTGTATCGCAGCCCCTTACGGGGGAAATTGTATCTGGGTTCGGTTGCATTTCCATTTCTTTTATATTCTTGTCGGTTCCGATATCATTCACTTTCGGTTTAGCATCATCTTTCCTGACGCAAAAGACCGTATGGGGCATATCCACTCCGCGATAATGCTTGACAATAGTATCTGTCAAGGTCATGCCGTTGCGGAGCGCGACATTCTGCGAGGCGGTATTCGTATCCCGGATAATGGAATACAGAGCATCAAAACGCAGCACGTCAAACCCGTACTCGCGACAGGCGGCAGCGGCTTCCGTGGCATAGCCTTTGTGCCAGTATTTATGAGCCAGCAGATAGCCGATTTCAGGCACTTGCCCTCCCTTGTATTCCTGCATCGTGATGCCACATTGTCCAATCATCTCGCCGGTGCCTTTCAGGAACATGCCCACAAGCCGAAACCGTGCTCTCTGTACCGTTGCAGCTGCTTTTGCATCCACGCAAGAGTCTCCTCGTCGCTGAAAGCCCCGTTATAGGCATACATCACATTCTCGTCCTGCAATATCGAGGATAATGCCTCCATGTCCGAAAGGCTCATTTCCCTCAGCAGCAGCCTGTCTGTCTCTATTGATATGTTTGGCATGATTATAATTTTTTTATTTCAGTGTTTTGCGGGTATCGACACTTTTCTAAAATAGATTAGTCAACTTTTCAAGTTCGTTTTGTCGTTAAATCCCTTGTCTGTATAGGAAAATCCTTCCGCCTCATTTCAATTATCGGGAACAAATTGCCTTGCTCATCCATCTCCGTCCTGCCGAACTCCACGAAGCCCAACTTCTCATAAAAAGCCCTTGCCTCAGGGTTCTGCTCGTTCACATCGACAAATATGGCACCGTGGTTCCTTACCGCCATGTCCACCAGCCGTTTGCCGATGCCTTTGCGCAAATGCTGTGGCAAGACGAAAAGCATCTCAATCTTCTCGTCTTGTATGCCGATAAAGGCTGTCGGAGCGGTGGCATCGGTGGCCACATAAAGATGCCTGATGCCTGCCAGTCCTTCCGTCACGTATGGCTTCAGATTCTCAATGTCCGCCTCGCGCAGGAAATGATGAGTGGCACGCACGGATGCCTCCCAAAGCGCCGCCAGCCTGTTCAAAAGCCCACCATCCCGCTCAGACGGCGGTATATATCTGATGTTTGCAGGTATTGCCATATTTCTATTCTCTCTATTTTTGTATTAAGTTTTAGTCCGCCTCAATATCTTCAACCCTTATTTTCTTCTCTTTGCCATATATTCCTCTTTGCCGACAAAATGCTGGACGCCAAAGACTCCGCCATCATACTCAAAAACTGTCGAATCGTTATATACAATCAGACACTCGTTGGCATTCAGACTGTCCTGCTGTTCACGGGTGAGAGGCTTGTCATACAGCCGAAACGAATACATCCCCATCCCCACACGGCGGAACCGGAATATCGTGTATCTTAAATGATGATAATTGTCTATTTCTATTCCGATGCAGCCCACATCGTCTAAATGATTCTTCAATATCTTCAAGTATTGCCCGTCCAAATAATCGGCTTGCGGGATAGTTCCGCTTTCGCCAAATTCTATGACAAGCCGAGTGCTGTCAGGCAGAACAAGGCGTTCGCAATCCGCAATATTTCTCATCCAAGAGCCTTCGGCATCATAGTGCCGTGCCATTATCTCTGCGTTGCAATCCAGTGCCGGACTATTATTCCAATACACTATCAGACCAATCAGGAGCAAGTCGGCTATATGGAAATACAGCAACATGCGGTCAACCTTGGTACGTCGCTTAATAGATTTTATAAAAGAATAAATCCAAAAGCCGACAACAGGCAATGTGATGAAAAACAGGGAGGCGGAGACGATGATAAAGAAAAACACAGCCCAGTCTGTATCATATCCGCCCACTCCCAAACTCGCTGTCGCCATAACGACAAGAACGGTTGTGACAGCGAATACCGAGACATACCGCATGAACTGAAAGAATTTCGCCCTTTTACTCATTGTTCGCCCTTTCTTCTACCGCCTACAAAGGTATAACAATTCCGTTGAAAACTGCGCAATGCAGTCCGCAAAGTGCTAAGGCTGAACGAAAAACAGCAAGATAGCTCCCCGATGAGGAGACATCCTCATGGATTTTGGCTACCTTTGTGGCTGAGAGACAAAGAATAAGAATATATTATGGCAAAGATAAAAGTACAGGACACAGAGATAACCGTTGTAACATACGACGAGAAAGACTATATTTCTCTGACTGATATGGTGAGAAATATAGAGAACGGGCTCGCACTTATTGAAAAATGGCTACGCAACAAGAACACTATCGAGTTCTTGGGAATATGGGAAGAAATGTACAATCCGAATTTTAATTCCCCCGAATTCGAGGGAATTAAAAATGAAGCCGGACTAAACCGTTTCATCCTTTCAGTGAAACAATGGGTGGAAAAGACAAATTCACGGGGCATCATTGCCAAAGCCGGGCGTTATGGCGGCACGTATGCCCATAAGGACATCGCCTTTGAATTCGCCAGTTGGGTGTCATCGCAATTTAAGCTTTACCTGCTCAAAGAGTTCCAGCGCCTGAAAGCCGAGGAGCAGGCGCAGCTCGGCTGGTCGGCCAAGCGCGAGCTGTCGAAGATAAACTACCGCATACACACCGACGCCATCATGCAGAACCTCATACCTTCGGAAGTAACGCAGGCGCAGGCAAACATCATCTACGCCAACGAGGCCGACGTGCTGAACGTGGCGATGTTCGGCATGACGGCCCGTCAGTGGCGCGAGGCCAATCCCGACCGCAAGGGCAACTCCGCGACTATGCCACCATCAATGAGCTTATCTGTCTCTCGAACATGGAGAACCTTAATGCCGTGTTCATCAGCCAGGGCCTGCCGCAGGGCGAACGCCTCGTAAGGCTCAACCGGATTGCCATACAGCAGATGAGCGTGCTGGAGAGTGGCGACGGCGGCGACAGGAAGTTGTTGAAATGAGAAGATACACAGGTCCTGTTTATACAATGCAAACAGTAAAATAAAGCCCTTCCCAAATGAACACGGCTTTTCATTTGGGAAGGGCGGATATAAAATCAGAAGTACCGGAAAAGCAGCCTAATCCAGCGCGAAGTTCACGGGAACTGTGTACCAAGCCCTTACAGGCCTGCCGCTTTGTCTTCCCGGTTTCCATTTCGGCATCTTTCGCACGATGCGGACGGCCTCCTTTTCCAAAAGGTAATGAGGACTTGACACGGTCTTTATTTCCCCGATACTGCCGTCCGTCTCCACGACAAACTTCAGCATCACACGACCCTTGATGCCGTTCTCCTGACACAGTGCGGGGTATTTAAGGTTACTGGCAATGAAAGCCATCATTGCCGCAGCGCCGCCCGGATACTCCGGATTTTGCTCCGCGGTTGCATAGATATTGTTGTCGGCAGCCCCGGCGTTATCCGCCCCGTCCGTTTGCGGAGTTCCGTAATAGCTTATCTTGCGCTTTTCCATGAACAGCAGGTTGCCGCCTTCGTCAAACGCCTTGCGCTCCGTCCAATTGCCTTGCGTGTCGATTTTCATGTCTTTTATGTCTGCTTGGAAAAACCAGCCATCGCCACCATAGCTGACATCAAAGTAAATGTTATCGGGTAGCGTTGAATCCGCGCCGTACCGGTATCGCTGATAGTCACCATCGCCATCACCATAGGAAAGGAAAGGCGGAGCGCAGCGGTCGAAAGACTGTTCGGCCATCCTCCCCTTCATGTCAAACGCATAAGTGTTTCCAATTGAGCCTGCACTTCCGTCATCGCCCGTCCATTCTCCATTGTACGATATTTCGAAATTAGAAATATCCCGCACGTATTCGGCATGAAATGAATGTGTCGTGGCGGCAACTTTAACCTTGTCGCCCTGCCGCGCGAAGGTATATTCCGCCATCTTGTTGATATTGCCGTCATACAAGGACACACCTGTCAAATCCCCCTCTTCGGAGAAGTTGTATATATGTGCGAAATTTGAAAATGGGGCATCCTTATTGTCCCGAAGATACGCCTCGGAATAAGAGCGCAGATAGTACACGGACTTTACATCACCGCGCAGCATGAACAGGCTTCGCTCCGTCAGCGGCAGGTCTTCCGCATCCCGTGTCGTCTCCTGCGGTTCCAGTGTCCGGTCCGGAGTATATAGAGTTCCGTCCTTTCCCGCCACAAGGACATAGTCGTCCATCTTCGCTTTGCCAGTCATCTGCTCCCCCACGGGCATGTCTTCATGATATGGATAAAGCTCATGCGTGAACCGCACGCCGTTCTTCTCCGGAATCCCGACGTAAGTCCAAAACATCTGATTGCGGAACCCTCCATCCTGTGGTGCCGAATAATCACCGATACTCATCAATACATATCCGTCTTTCTCCTTCAGTGTCACCAGACAGTAGCCGTCGCTGTAGAGCGGAGACGGTATGCCCATATACTGGCCGAGATGCTTGCGCGAGAAGTCGGCAAGCTCCACTTCCTCCACAAACTGGCTTGATATATAGCCCCACTGCCCGTCGTGCCATAGTTCCACCCATCCGTCTTTCTCTTCCGAATAGAACGAACAGGGCGGCGACACCTTGCCTATCACACTCCCCGAAACGGGAGCTTTCCTCACGTTGACGCCCTTCCCCTTCACCGTGAAATACCTGTTTTGCGCCTGCATCGTCAGGCAGCAGAAAGAAAGCATGACGAAAGCGGTCCTCAGACCCTTCAGCACGAAATTAGTGTTCGATAGATTCATTTGTTGTCAGTTCTTTAATAGGTTCATAATGTTTGCCTTATGTATGACGCACGTCATTGCTGCATGCGTCCTTGACCATGCCGTTTCCGTTTTCGTCCTCCAGATAAGTCTCGCCCAAGATACCCCTTCCGGTCTTTTTTACTTTCTTCGTATGTCCATACTGGTCCCTGACCGTATATTCGGTCCCGACAGGGTCTCCACCCTCCATAATGTCTTTTGCAATCTCCGATGCAAGCGGGCTTTTCAGGAAGTCCATCGTGTTAAGTATGCCCAAGACAAGACCAAGGACGGCACCGGCTCCGGCACTGTAAAGCGTTATGTCAATCATGTTGGCTGGAAACAGGAATTTGGCTGCCACAGCACCTATAACGCCGAAAACCACCGCTCCGATGACAGCAAACCCGACGTATCCGAGAATAAGTTTCAACAGATAATAGATGGCAACGATGCAGATGATTGCGACAATGGCACCGATTATTACTAAAATTGTATCCATAATGAAAAAAATTTTTTTGATACGAAAAAGGCGTGCAACCATTCCTATTACTTGCTTTCTCATTCGGTTACCGCCAAGTGACCTGCTATACTACAAGCGATAGAACAGTCCACGCCCCATGAGCGTGAACTTCCAGTCTGCTTGTCCCCGTATAGCGAATATTGGCGGTATTCAATGAGAAAGAGAACAAGAGCTAAAAACTCAAAATCTATAAAGTTGAGAATGGAAACGCTTTTCCGTTGTTAATGTTTTGTTTAAAATTCTCCGGCGGGATGCCATTGTCTCGCAATGATTTATCCCCAAGCGTTCATTCCTTGTTTATATTCATACGCATCTCTATTAAAAGTTAAAACTCAATCTATTTGCAAAAATACGAAAAATATGTAGAACCACAACCTAAAAAGATATGTTTCAGTGCATTACGTTCCCGCCCGCATCGTTCGTCCGCACATGCGTATTGCGCGTACGCTCCGACGATTTCATGGGCAAGCATCATGAATGATAATAGTATATATTACCTGTTGGTAGAATTAATACCTGTCTGTTACCATTCATCTTACAATCCGAAACATGGCATTTGAGACTCTGAAACATGGCATTTAAGAAGTCCAAAGGTAACCTTTTAAACTCCCAAAGGGCATCTTTTGAAAATCAGATACACGTGATTGAAAACCGTAAGCAAAAGCAGGCAGAATATAATAGTTAGAAAGATGTGTGCCGATAATAATTCCGCCAACGGATATGTATTATAATTGTTTACGACCTGTCATTACTCCCGTATTTGCTGTCGAGCCAGATATGTTTTTCGATATAGAAATTATTGCTCGCTGTTTAGGCTTTTATTAAAATTCATTTGGCAAGAACGATTAAATACAGCTATGCCGTACCGGGCGGTACGCCCCATTCGTTAGAGTTTGTTCTATAATTGGAAATCGTGTCACATTGTGACATTATTTCCAGTTAGGATATAGCCGTTTTAAATAAAAAACAACTGCAATCCCCAATCCCTAATCCGCCTTCTGATATTCACCGGGCGACATGCCTGTCTCCCGCTTGAAGAATGAGCCGAAGGCGGATTGGCTCGGGAAGCTCAGCCTGTCGGCAACTTCGCTCACAAGCATGTCCTTGCTTTTCAGCATAACCTTGGCATGTATGAGTGTGGCGCGGTTTATCCAGTACATCACGCTCCGTCCGCTCACTTTCGCTATCAGGGTTGACAGATAGTGCGGCGTGAGGGCGAGCCGGTCGGCATAGAACGGGATGGTGCGGTACTGGCAGCAGTATTCGTTCACCAGTCTCTTAAATCTGCCGAACGTCTCTTCCTGCCGGCTTTTCTGTTTTGTCTGATGCACTTCCTGCTCCGCACGGCTTATGTGCTGTATGTCGCTGATTATGGCTGACACGAGCAGTCGCACCGTCTCTTGCCTGAAAGGTTTGCGGCGGGCCATGTCCCAAAGGATGCCGGCGAGGCGGCGGGTCTCGTGCCAGTCCTCTTCTCCGGCATGGATGATGATGTTTCTTGTTACGGAGATATCTTCCTTATACATTATGCCCATCATGTTGTAGTCGTCGCTGCACGACTTCAGTTCCATTATTGTCTCAGGAGCCAGCACCACGATGTCTCCTTTCTTAATATGGTATTCCTCAAGTGTCAGTTCGAAATTTGCGCTTCCGTCGGTGACCCACAGCACACGTCCCTCCACGAAACGGTAGGGCTGCCCCATCCTTATGAAGTTGTCGCGGTAAGCCCCGACATTCAGCCCCATTCCGAAATGCTCATTGACAAACGCCACATCGTCAAGGTTGCCGATGCTGCTGAAATCTGTAGTCTGCAAAGAAAAATCGTTCAGTATGCTTCTTTTCATGGATGCAAATATAGACATAAAAACCCGAATGATTTGATGATTATACGTACAATCGTACAATACCGACAATTAAAATAAGGATTTTAAAACCAAAAGCTCATTAAATCATCCTATCTTTGCAGAAGATAAACATCACGCAATTATGAAAGATAAACATCAAATAGTTATGAAGCATATCACTACATTATTAATAATGGCGCTCCTGCCGCTGTCGGCACAGGCGCAGACGGTAACGCTCGATGAATGTCAGCGTCTGGCACAAGAAAACTATCCGCTCATAAGGCAGTACGACTTGATAAGACAGACCACAGACTACACCGTGGGCAACATCTCGAAGGGATGGCTTCCGCAGGTCTCGGCAGTGGCTCAGGCAACGTATCAGAGCGACATAATGGCGCTTCCCGACCCTCTGAAAAAGGTGCTCGCACAGCAGGGCTTCAGCTCGAAAGGGCTGCGGAAAGACCAATACCGCATAGGCATCGACATCAGCCAGACGGTATATGACGGCGGACTCATCAGCGAGCAGAAGAAAGTGGCGCGGATGGAGGGCGAGGTGCAGACGGCACAGACCGCCACTGACCTATACGCCATCCGTCAGAGAGTGAACGACCTCTATTTCGGAGCTTTGCTTCTCGACGAGAAGATAAAGCTGAACAAAGACCTGCAGACGCTCCTCCGCTCAAATCTCGACAAGCTGAAGTCGATGCTTGCCCACGGCATTGCCATGCAGAGCGATGTAAGCACCGTGATGGCGGAAAAGCTGAAGGCGGAGCAGCAGGCAACGGAACTTGCCTCATCGAGGAAAAGCCTCATGGACATGCTGTCGGTGTTCATAGGCAAGTCCGTCACCAGCCTCGCCATGCCGCAGGATGTCGCCGTGACGGCACAAGACTGCAACCGCCCCGAACTACAGCTTTTCGACCGTCAGGCGGAGCTTGCCGATGCGCAGGAGCGTCTTCTTGACGCGCGTCTGCTTCCCCGTCTGAGCGTATTCGCACAGGGCTATTACGGCTATCCGGGATATGACCAGTTTGATGCTATGTTCAACCGCACGTGGACGCTGAACGGAATTGCCGGCGTAAGACTGTCGTGGAACATAGGTGCCCTGTACACCCGAAAGAATGACCGCGCCAAACTCGTCGCGCGCCGCGGAACGGTTCAGACCGCCCGCGAGACGTTTCTGTTTAACAACCGCATGGCTGAGATACAGCATACCGACGGCATTGCAAAATACCGGCAGATGATAGCCGCCGACCATGAAATCGTTTCCCTGCGCAGCGATGTTCGCCGAGCCGCCGAGTCAAAACTTGAGCACGGGATAATAGACACCGACAACCTGCTGCAGGAGATAACCCGCGAGAACCAGTCGCGCATAGACCTCGCCACCCACACCATACTGATGATGCAGGAAAGCTATAACCTGAAATACACAAAGAACAATTAATATGAACGCCTTTAAACCACGGCGGGAAAGCGAAAAACAAAGTACGGACAATAAAACAACAACATATATGAAGAAAGCAATAATCCTTATCCCGGCATTGGCGGTAACGATGCTCACCGCCTGCGGAGACAAAGATGCGGAATATGATGCATCGGGAGTGTTTGAGACCACGGAAGTGATAGTCTCGGCAAAGGGAACGGGCGAAATAGTGTCGCTCAACATAGAGGAGGGACAGACCGTGAAGGCGGACCAGCTTCTTGGCGAACTCGACATGACGCAGCTCACCCTGAAAAGGCAGCAGCTCAATGCCGGAAAGGACGCTGCCGCAAGCCGCAGGCTCGACACCGGGCGGCAAGTTGCATCACTGCGCCAGCAGATAGCCAACTTAAAGTCGGAGCAGGCACGTTTTAAGGCACTGCTCAATGACGGCGCCGCTACACAGAAGCAGGTGGACGACATAGGTTATCAGATAGCCACCCTGCAGAAACAGCTCGCCGCCACCAATGAACAGGTGTCCACAGCCAACCAAAGCATAGACGGGCAGTCGGCAGGCTTTGATGCGCAGATAAGTCAGGTGGACGACATGATGTGGCAGGCAAGGATAACGTCGCCCATCAGCGGCGTCATTCTCTCGAAATACGCCGAAAAGGGAGAGTATGCCGTTCCGGGGCGCGCACTGTTCAAGGTGGGCGACGTGTCGGACATGAAGCTGAGGGCATACATCACTGCCGAGCAGCTGACCGGACTGAAGATAGGACAGAAGGTGACGGTCTACGCTGATCAGGGCACCAAGGGGCGTAAGGCGTATGAGGGCACGGTGTCGTGGATAAGCAGCGAGGCGGAGTTCACGCCCAAAACCATACAGACGCGCGACGAACGCTCCAACCTTGTCTATGCCATAAAGATTGCGGTTAAGAACGACGGACTCATCAAACGTGGCATGTACGGAGACGTGAAGCTTTTTTAATTATTAATTATTAATTTATTAATGCGGCTATGTCAACAGTAAGCGTAAGAAACCTCAAGAAGTCTTACGACAGGGGTAGGGTGACGGCACTGCGGGGCGTTACCTTCGATGTCGAAGAAGGTGAGATATTCGGCATCATCGGACCCGACGGAGCCGGCAAGACCACCCTGTTCCGTATTCTCACGACACTTATGCTGCCCGACGGTGGAACGGCATCGGTCGACGGACTGGACGTTGTGGCTGATTTCAAGTCGATAAGAAGACGGATAGGCTACATGCCCGGACGGTTCTCGCTCTATCAGGACTTGTCTGTGGAAGAGAACCTTGACTTCTTCGCCACCATCTTCGGCACGACCGTAAAAGAGAACTACCACCTTGTGGAAGACATCTACCGGCAGATTGAGCCGTTCAGGAAGCGCAGGGCGGGCAAGCTGTCGGGCGGCATGAAGCAGAAACTCGCCCTGTCGTGTGCGCTCATCCATGCCCCGCGAGTGCTTTTCTTGGATGAACCGACAACAGGTGTCGACCCAGTTTCGAGAAAAGAGTTTTGGGAAATGCTATGGAAGCTGAAGCGTGAGCATGGCATCACCGTGCTTGTCTCCACGCCATACATGGACGAGGCGGTGCAATGCGACCGCATCGCCTTGATACAGGACGGCGGTTTCTTGCGCATTGACAGCCCCGCGGGCATCATCGGAGCATATAAGGAAAGGCTTTGGGCCGTGAGAAGTGACGAGATGCACATGCTGCTCACCGACCTGCGCCGCCATCCGGAAGTGAACACCGCCTTCTCGTTCGGTGAGACCTATCACATTACGGTGGGAGAGCGGCTGACGCCCTGCGACCTGACGGCACATCTGAACGGAAAGGGACATCACAACGTGAGTGTCTTTCCCGTCAGCGCCACCATCGAGGACTGTTTCATGTCATTGATGAAAGCGGACACGAACGAATGAAAGCAGGCACAGACAAATGACAACAGACATCTACAAATGAAGACAGATAAATATGTAATAGAAGCGGACGGACTGACCAAACAGTTCGGCGATTTCATAGCTACAGACCATATCACCTTCAAAGTGCATGAAGGCGAGATATTCGGCTTTCTCGGTGCCAACGGTGCAGGCAAGACCACTGCCATGCGCATGCTGTGCGGACTGAGCCGCCCTTCCGACGGCAATGCGCGGGTAGCGGGCTACGATGTCTATCGTGAGGCGGAACAGGTGAAGAGGCACATTGGATATATGAGCCAGAAGTTCTCCCTCTACGATGACCTTACCGTATACGAAAATCTGAAACTCTTCGGCGGCATCTACGGCATGACTGTACGGAAAATCCGTGAGAAGGCAGACATATTGTTGGCCGAACTCGGCTTCGCCAAGGAACGTAACACTATGGTCAGGTCGCTGCCTTTGGGCTGGAAGCAGAAGCTCGCGTTCTCGCTGAGCATCTTCCACGACCCGAAGATTGTTTTTCTCGACGAACCTACGGGTGGAGTTGATCCTGTGACACGCCGCCAGTTTTGGGAACTCATCTATCAGGCAGCCGACCGTGGCATCACCGTGTTCGTCACCACCCACTACATGGACGAGGCGGAATATTGCGACCGTGTGAGCATAATGGTAGACGGCCGGATAGAGGCGCTGAATTCGCCCAAGGAACTGAAACGGCAGTTTGGCGTAGAGACTATGTATGACGTGTTTTTACAGCTTGCCCGCAAGGCAAAAAGAAACTGAACCTGCCAGCAAGGCAAAAAAGAGACAGAGAAAGAGAGATGAGACAGTTCACAGTTTTTGTAACCAAGGAGTTCCGACATATCCTCCGCGACAAGCGCACAATGCTGATACTCGTGGTAATGCCCGTCGTGATGATTATCCTGTTCGGATTTGCCATAACGACGGAAGTGAAGGACTCACGTGTAGCCGTTCTCGACTATTCCAAGGACGAGGTTACGGCACAGATAGTGGAGCATATCGCCCACAACAGATACTTCACTATTGTCAGCAGTTTGGAAAGTGAGGCGGAGATAGAACGTGTCTTCCTACAGAACAAGGCCGACATGGTGATTGCCTTCAGCCGGAACTTTGCCTCGGAGATGAGCAAATCGGGACAGGCGAAAGTGCAGATACTAACCGACGGAAGCGAACCTAACCAGGCCTCCGTGCGCACCGGATACATGCAACAGGTGCTTGCTGCCTGGCAGCAGGAGCAGGCACAGCGTGCCGGCATGAAGCCGTCTTTTCAGATCAAGCCGGTCACACGGTTCCTCTACAATCCGCAGAGCAAGAGCGAATACAACTTCGTTCCCGGCATGATCGGACTTATACTGCTGCTGATATGCGCCATGATGACGAGCATCGCCATCGTGAAGGAGAAGGAAATGGGCACGATGGAGATACTTTTGGCATCGCCGCTTCCACCGATAGTGATTGTGCTTGCCAAGCTGGTGCCTTATTTCGTCATCTCGTGCCTGAACCTTGCCACCATACTCACCCTCTCCGTCGTGCTGCTGCACATCCCCATCGCAGGCAGCATTACCGGCTTTGTCGCCATCACTATGCTCTACGTACTCGTGTCGCTGCTCCTCGGCCTGTTCATCTCCACCTGTGTGGGGAGCCAGCTCGCCGCCATGCTTCTCTCCCTGCTGCTCATCGTACCCACGGTATATCTCTCGGGCATAGCTTTCCCTATAGAGAGCATGCCCGAGGCCCTGCAACGCGCCTCTGTCATCGTGCCTGCACGGTGGTATGTTGACATTGCCCGTAGGCTGATGATACAGGGTGTGCCCATGCGTTATGTTATCCATGAGACCATGATTCTTGCGGCAATGGCCGCCGTGCTGTTGTCGGTGTCGTGGAAGATGTTCAAAACCCGTTTATAATAGGTCGCCATGGTTATACGTTTCCTTATAGAAAAAGAGTTCAAGCAGATGATGCGCAACATTATTCTGCCCATTGTGTTCGTATTGCTACCTTTGGGAATGATCAACATCATGCCAAGAGCCGCCACGCAGGAGGTGAAGGACCTGAAAATCTGTGTCATCGACAACGACCACAGCACATGGTCGGCGCGCCTTACGCAAAAACTGGCGGCTTCGGCATACTTCACGCTCACCGACGTGTCGTCTTCCTACAGGCAGGGACTGCAGGCTATGGAGCGTGCGCAGGTGGATTTCATCATAGAGATAGAACCTGACTTCGAGCGCAGGCTGGTGTGTGACGGTGTCAGCCGGGTGATGATTTCCGCCAATGCGGTGAACGGCGTGAAGGCCGGGTTGGGCACGTCTTACTTGTCGCAGATTATCGCCGACTATTCCGCCTGTCTGCGGGAGGAGCACGGTCTGACGGACGTGACGGTAAGGATGGCCCACTTCGATGTGGAGCCGCGTTACATGTTTAATACGGAGTTGGACTACAAGGCTTTCATGGTGCCCGGACTGATGTCAATGCTGCTGGTGCTGATCGTGGGATTTCTGCCTGCACTGAACATCGTGGGCGAGAAGGAGAAAGGCACCATAGAGCAGATCAACGTCACTCCCGTGGGGCGCTTTGAGTTCATATTCTCCAAACTTATCCCATACTGGTGTGTCGGCCTGCTCATACTTGCCTACTCCATGCTGCTGGCAAAGGGAATCTACGGCCAGGTGCCGTCGGGCAGCATTGCAGTAATCTTCCTTTTTGCCACACTGTTCATCCTTGTGGTCTCCTGCCTCGGTCTGATTGTCTCCAACTATTCTGACACCACGCAGCAGGCGGCGTTGGTCATGTTCTTCTTCTTGGTCATCTTCATCCTGCTCAGCGGCCTGCTCACCCCGATAGCGGGCATGCCGGCCTGGGCAAAGGCCGTCACAATGGTAAATCCGCTGCGTTATTTCATAGAGGTGATGAGGTCGCTCTATCTCAAGGGAAGCACGCTGCACGACCTTAGCGGACAGTTCTTCGCCTTGGCAGGCTATGCCGCCGTGGTGTGGACAATAGCGATAATAAGTTACAGGAAAAACAGTTGAAGACAATATAAAGATTCCAGGTTTTTTATGTACCTTTGCACCCGCCTCGGAAGGAGACGCCGGGTATTGCTGCAGCCCTCAAGAGGTGTTTTTGTTTTTTACAGCATTTATGAACTGGATAATATTGATTGTCGCAGGACTTTGCGAAGTCGGTTTTACCTATTGTCTCGGTCGTGCCAAGGCTGTCACCGGAATGGAGTGGTGGGCATGGATGGGCGGCTTCCTCGTTTTCACAGTTGCAAGTATGGGGCTTCTTGCCCGTGCCACTCACACGCTGCCGTTGGGCACGGCCTATCCCGTTTGGACAGGCATCGGCGCTGTCGGTACGGTGCTCGTTGGAATATTCATCTTCGGCGAGCCGGCCACATTCTGGCGCATGTTCTTCATCACCACGCTGATAGCATCTGTTGTGGGGCTGAAGATGATTTCATGAAATTATTTCCCGTCCGCCTCAAACTTCTTGCGGTGCGCCACTATCGACTTCATGTTCTGCAGCGCCCAGTCGGTGAGCTGGCGGATTATGGGTACGAGCGAATGGCCCGTTGGCGTTAGCTCGTACTCCACACGGATGGGAACTTCGGGGAACACCGTGCGCCTGACCAGTCCGTCGGCTTCGAGCGTGTGGAGCGTGCCGGCGAGCATCTTCGTGGATATGTCGGGGATGAGCTTGCCGAGCTGGTTGAAGCGCGTGCTGCCGTTTTCGCTCAGGATGAGGATGACGAGCAGAGCCCACTTGTTGCCGAAGCGTGCCACGACGTTCCGGATGGGGCATATCTCAATGATTGAATTTTTTTCTGATTTTTTTGCCATCGTAACTTGTTGTCGTTCACCAAGAGTGAGTTTGGGGTAACTTACTCACCTCTTTGTAACTTATTGCGTGATAGATAAATAGTTCGTAACTTTGCACCGTTGAAATACAGCGGTAACGCGCTGCAAAGATAAGCAATAAAGAGCAAAAACAAGTTTGAAAGAACAATAAAAAAGTTGAGACAATGATGAAAAAGGAAGATTCTAACAGGCTGGTGATAGACCGTTTCGTGGAGTTTATCAACAGCGGAGACCGCAGCATCGGCGAGAATATAATATCTCCCGACGTGATATTCCATGCCCCGACGTCGGAACAACCACTGCGCGGTATCGACGGCTACATGGCCGTGCTTGACATGATGCGCGGAGCAATGCCGGATGTGCATTGGACGGTGGAGGAAACCATTGCTGAGGATGACAAGGTGATGGTGCGGTTCACCATGTGCGGCACGCAGACGCATCCGTTCATGGGTATGCCGGCAACAGGAAAGGCGGTTCGTGTGACGGCTATGAACATATATCAGCTGCATGACGGTATGATAGTCCGTGAGCACGGACTGCCGGATCTTTTCTCCATGCTCGTTCAGCTGGGGATGATGAAAGGAATGTAAATCATGGATAATTAATAACATAAAATAAAGCGACAATGATTATGAAACAGATTGAAAAGATAGCGGAAGCAAAGAACTTCACGGCCGTCAGCGTAGGCCGTCTCAGCGAACTCGGTGACTATGTGCTTGAACTCGGACCGGAAGTGAAGATACCGGGCAAGGTGTTCGGCGGTGCGGCGGCCGGTGCCACGGGCGGCGATTTCTCGTTCCAGGTGTTCCAGCCGGGCACGGAGACAGGATTTCTCCACACCCACAAGCAGCACGAGGAACTGTATTTCTTCCTCGCCGGAAAGGGTGAGTTTCAGGTTGACGGACAGATTGTGCCGGTGGGCGAGGGTCGTGTGGTGCGCGTGGCTCCCGACGGAAGGCGCAGCGTGCGCAACAATGGCACCGAGCCGCTCGTGATGCTCTGCGTGCAGTACCGCGGAGCTACGTTCACGGCCGATGATGCCGCCGACGGCGTGATACTCGGCGATAGGGTGGAGTGGTGATGTTATGTTTTCCCCTTGCACGACACACCTGAACACAGAGGGGGCTGTATCAAAATAAGGTTCACGTACATTGCTTTCTATGTTAGCATCCAAGCAAAATATCCATATTAACATAAGTTTAA
>ERZ778503.353-NODE-353-length-39105-cov-7.698259_pt1 | contig 39105 bp, 33 predicted proteins | sample MGYA00510047_ERZ778503 | MGnify/ENA primary metagenome ERZ778503 (study PRJEB29527, sample SAMN07138965) | mouse gut metagenome | material: feces | host: mouse | place: China:Nanjing | collected 2016-01-25 ... | reverse complement strand
CCTCTTGCAAGCAAGCTTGCATCGGATTTCTTGACCTTTTGACCCTGGTATCATGTTGTTAAGTTAAGAAATTAGGCAAATAAATTGTATTGGAAAAACATAATCATTTATAGTGTTATACTACAATTTTCAAATAGAAAAAGCTTGATTTAATGACGTTAAGTGTAAACAGCAATATATTTATATATAAGTTCCTTCGCGACATATGTCTTTTGACACTTCAAAGGGCGTAAACAGCAATAAACAGCAAAATATTTACATACAAACTACTAAAAGGCGTTATATTTTGATAAAAGATTTTAATTACTTTAATGGACAAGCAAATAATAATGAGCTATTATAACAGCAGTTTACAAGTTTTTATAAAAGCTATATTCCTATGGGTTCGCATTGAATAAATACTTAATATTCGTATATTTTGCAGGCGATAAAATCCATATTTATTATATTTTAAACAACAAGCTAAGTAAATTTTAAAAAGTTGTAAATGGGTGTAATGAACTATTATAATAGAATTAAAAAGACTCATTTAGTACTTGACATTAAAATCTTACTAATGTAATATTTGTATAAATATAAAATATTTTTTAAGTACAAGGAGGGTAGGAACACTAAAAACATTTTTGACAAAGTAGTGTGAAATTAAAATTTCACACCTCCTGATTTGTATGCCCGCTAAAGCGGGCAGATGGGAGTTCGTGTGAAATCAAAGATTTCACCAATCCTAATTTGTATGCCCGCCAAAGCAGGCAGGTGGGAGTTCGTGTGAAATTAAAATTTCACCAATCCTAATTTATACGCCGCTAAAGCGGGTAGATGGGAGTTTGCGCGAAAAGCATATCAAACTGTCTGTGGCAGCTTCCACTCGCAGCAAAAGCTGTTTCACAAAGAAGTGCTAAGCTTCCTGTCAAAAAACGTTAAAGGATAGCATTTTTATTTCTATTTGAGCTGTTAACAGTGATATGGGGATTGGTATAGACAAAATTTTTTTTAGAATTAAATCTTACAATAGTAAGATTTAATTCTAAACAGTTCAGATATAACAGCTTATAGGTTTTTAATAAAGGGGTAATTTAACTAATTTTCATTAAAGAAATACTCAATTTTCTCATGATTTCCATGTGATAAAATGCATATTTATTATATGTTAAATACAATTTGAGTCAAATTTAAAAAGTTGCAGAGTGCTGATATAAATATTGAAAAAATAATTTACACTTACAAAGTTTTTAATTTGTTGATACAGTTGTTTTTGCTCATGAAAAAGTAGGTTGTTAAGATTTACTCGACTTACTGCTTAAAATGTAATAGATATGCGCTTTATTGTTTGAAAAATACAGAAAAATTGAATATTTATTCAATGCGAAACCATAAAAATATAACTTTTATAAAAACTTGTAAACTGCTATTTTTTAAGATGAAATGGATAAAAATCAATTTATCAAAAATCTAGTATAATATATACAATTAAAAAACATAGAAACTTAATTAAATGACAATATCTTACAGAGTTATAGAAAGTCTAAGGGAGATTAATAGAGCTATGAAATCATTAAAAAATCGGATTTTTAAGAATCATTTTAGAATCAATCAAAATACCCGATGGTTTACATTGCAAATACTTTTTATATTTCTTTTTTCAATATTGGTTCATCGTTTATTTGATTTACAAATTGTAAATGGACAAAAATATGCAGAGGATTTTGAACTTCAGACAACTAGAATTGTGAGAGACTATAATACAAGGGGCGTCATATATGATTGTAACGGAGAAGTTTTGGCATATAACAAATTGGTATACACAATTACAATGGTTGACAAGGACACTTATGCGTCGGATAGGGAACGTCACTTGGCTATCAATAGTAAAATCTACCATGTTACAAAAAAGTTGCGAGAAAATAAGGAACAAGTAAATAATGAGTTTAAAATAGAAATAAACGCAACAGGTGCGTATGCATATACAGTGACTGGAAAAGCTCTGACACGATTTAAGGCAGATGTGTTTGGCAAAGCAGATCCAAATAGCATGACACCAGAACAACGGAATATAAGTGCAAATGATATGATTCAATATCTATCAGAAAATAGTAAATTTGCTCTTTATGGGACAGGCAAAAACTTTTATTCAGACGAGGAATTACAGCAATATGGATTGCCAAGAGAATATACAAAATTGGATATTTTGACAATTGTTGGAATTAGATACATGCTATCTGCAAATGCATATAAAAGGTATATTCCCATTATTATTGCAAGAGATATTTCAGAAGAAACAGTGGCGTATATACTTGAAAATAGTCAGTCTTTGGGAGGAATCAATGTTGGATTAGATTGGGATAGAGTTTATACTGGAGGGGAAGCGTTCTCTCATCTTCTTGGTTATACAGGAAAAATTTCATCGGAGGAACTGGAAAAATATGTTGATTCAGACCATGATTATACATCAGATTCTATTGTTGGAAAAGCAGGTATTGAACAGTCTTTAGAGCAAGAATTGCAGGGAACTGATGGCGAGAAACAAATTGTGGTAAACAATGTTGGAAAAGCTGTTGGAGAGACACATACGATAAAGGAAACTGTAAGTGGAAAAGATGTATATCTCTCTATTGACAAGAATCTACAGATCGCAATATACCAGATTTTAGAGCAAAATTTAGCAGGCATTATAGCAAGTAATTTAGTCAACACAAAAAGAATTGATAAAAGTCATATTTCAGATACATCATATATTCGTATTCCAATTTATGATGTTTATATAGCATTAATTGATAATTCTGTCATTCAATTGGACAGTCTATATTATACTGATGCAACAAGGCTAGAACAACATATTGCGGAAATATTAGAAGAAAAAAATAAGGAGGTGTTGGAATCTCTAAAAAAAGAATTATTGGAAGAAAATACGGATTATAGTCGCTTATCTGAAGAAATGCAAGAATATATTTCTTATATTGTGAATCAGATAAAATTATTCGATGAAACTTCTATTGACAGTGAAGATGATATCTATAAAAAATGGTTGGCAAAGCGTGGGATTACCACAAAAGAATTTCTGACACACGCAATTGGAAAAGGATGGATTAACGATACAATATTTGATTCTAAACGTGGGTATTTTACAACAGATGAAATATATGATTTGCTAATCACAGAAATAATGCAAAATATTGCGAATGACAGCGAATTTAAAAAGCGTTTATTCAAATGGCTTCTCTATGAAGAACGCATCAAAGGAAGCCATATATGCCAACTTTTATACGATCAGCAGGTATTATCTACAGAGGACAATGATTATAAAAAATTTATATCTGGTGCTGTAGATGCTTTTTCTTTTATAAAAAGAAAGATAGAGCAGTTAGAGATAACCCCTGCGCAGTTAGCTTTAGATCCCTGTTCTGCTTCGGCAGTTGTGGTACAACAGGAAACAGGAAAGGTATTGGCACTTGTATCTTATCCGGGATATGACAATAATCGTCTGGCAAATCAGATGGATTCTGCATATTACAATAAGCTTTTAAACGACAAATCATTGCCATTATACAACAGGGCGACACAGCAGTTGACTGCCCCCGGCTCTACATTAAAACCAGTTACAATTATCGCTGGATTACAAGAAAGTGTTATTTCCCCAGAAAGTGCTATCCTTTGTAATGGAGTGTTTGACAAGGTGGTGCCACATCTGAAATGTTGGAAGCATACTGGACATGGCAAGGTTGTTAACGCGCCAACTGCACTTCAATATTCATGCAATGATTATCTGTGTGAAATCGCCTATCGACTAGGAACGGCAAGTGGCACAGAGTACACAGACCATGTTGCGCTCGCAAGTCTGCAAGAGTACGCAAAACTTTTCTGTTTGGATCAGAAATCAGGAATTGAGATTGTGGAATCACAGCCCCATGTAACAGATTCGTATGGCATTCCATCAGCAATTGGGCAGGGAACACACAATTATGCAACAGTGCAGCTAGCGCGTTATGTGAATACAATCGCTTCCAAAGGAAATGTTTTTCAGCTCTCACTGATAAAAGGAGTATCAGATGAAAAAGGTAAAATAATAGAAAACAAATCTGTATTGGAGAGTAACGTGATATTGACGGATTCTGTGTGGGATAGTGTTTGTTCTGGAATGGTGCAGTTTGCGCAAAATAATTCTGTTCTGCGCAATATGCCAATCAGCGTTGCTGGAAAGACTGGAACTGCACAGGAATCAAAAAGCAGACCAGATCATGCACTGTTTGTTGGGTATGCTCCTGCAGAAACGCCAGAGATAACGATAGCAGTGCGAATTGCAAATGGATACGGTTCATCCAATGCTACTGCAGTGGGAAGAAGTATTTTTAATTACTATTTTGGCTTGGAAAGTCGTGAGAAAATTGTGACAGGAGAGGCATCACAAGCACTAAATATTAGTACAGATTAGAAATATATAAAAAAATATTAGAATAAAGAGGTAATTATGGAAAAGAGAAACCGTTATTTTAAACGAGTATATTGGCTGTTTGTATGTGCATTTATTTTAACAGGCTGCTCGAATTATCAAAGTATCGAAGTAAAAATGAAAGAACCAGAAAGGGTGATAGACACAGAAGAATTTGTCGAAAATGTAGCGGAAAACGAAAGCGAAACAGAGAGAGAATTGGAACTAGAGCCAATCATCTCTTGTTGCTCTGGAAAACGAAATTTTTGATCCGATGGATTCCACTCGTACATGGAGTGGCGAAGTATTTTGGAATGAGGATTGGAATAAAGATATTGATTTTAGCGAAGCATTTCATACTTCCTGCGTTTGGTATTATAGACAGATTGTAGATGATATTGGAAAGGATATAATGCAGAAAGAACTGAACAACCTTCAATATGGTAATTGTGATATTTCTGATTGGGAGGGGCGACTTAATACAAATAACCAGAACCGAGCGCTAACAGGTTTTTGGATTGAGTCCTCTTTAAAGATTTCTCCAAAAGAACAAGTGGATGTAATGGAACATATTTTTGGTGCTCATTCGGATTATTCGGAAAAATCACAAAAGGAATTAAAACAAGTTATGCTAGCATCAAAGCAAGAAGAAATTGGAATTTCAATATATGGGAAAACAGGAATGGGAAAAACAGATGGCATTGTTGTTGATGCATGGTTTACAGGATTTGCAGAAAGTCCTAAAGGAAATCTTTATTTTTGTGTGCGTCTTGGAAGGACAGACAATAAAAATGTATCCAGTGCAGTGGCAAAGGAAATCGCAATCCAAATTGTGACAGATTATTATAAAAATTAAAATCGAGTAGGGAAAGATACTTTCTCTACTCGATGCATTGAACACAGATAGCTTTAGCGGTATAATTTTTTTCGGTCTAATCGTTATTCCACAATCCCAAATCAGAAAGAATCGTAAAAGTAAGTTCTGTGGCAACAGGACCCGAAGCAAATTGATCGCTTTGGATATTTGTGGCAAAAAAGTATGTGCGGTCGTTCTTCTCTATATATCCAATAAACCAGCCAGAAGTATTTTGTCCATTTATTTCTTGTGTACCTGTTTTCCCAGAAAGAGTTCCCTCGTCTGTCGTGTAGAGAGAGAGAGCATTTTTTACAGCTTCAATATTTTTGGGTGTAAATTCAAATTGATTATTATATAATTTCTTAAGCAATTGCACTTGTTCGACAGGCGATATTTTTAGAGAGGAATTAAGCCAATACGAAGTGATATCACCTACTACAATTTGATTTCCATAACCGATTTCTTGAACATATTTCTCTATGTCGGACAGATTGGCAAACTGGTCAAGCGTCTGAAAGTACCATGTGACAGAATTTTGCATAGCAGATTCTAGAGTTTGGTCCGCATTCCACAAGTCATATACATAATTTTGTCCATTCCATCGAATTAGGGATTGTTCTGGTGTGATTGTTCCAGACTCCAGACCATATAAAGCGCTATATATTTTAAAGGTAGAAGCTGGTGGTATGCGCGTAATAGCATTTTCTTTATTATAAATCTGCCAAGCATCTTCCTTTGAATCATACAATACAAAACTGCCTTCATATCCCTCAAAAATATTATGTAAGTCTAAATATGAGACGTTTGTCTCGTCAAAATGATAGCGATTTTTTTCTAAAGCTTGTATGGACAGAATCGGAACAGTGCCAGACAGAAAAAACGCTATAATAATAAATGTAACAGTGCTCTGCAATTTTTTCTGGAAGGAAGCAGGATAATAACTTGCAATATTTTTTATACGTTTCTGCATTTGTTTCATGTTTCCGCTGATTCCAGCTGCAAAAGGAAATGGGGTGTGTGACATCTTTTCTGCAAAATTAATCAATGTATTTCCATAATCGATGTACGCTTCTTTGCCAATCTGCTTTAACACAGTTGTGTCACATGCAACTTCTCTATCATTTTTCATTTCTTTAAGTGCATACCACACAAGCGGATGAAACCAATATAAAACACCCACCAAACTCATAAAATAATTTGCCAGTGCATCTTTATATTTATAGTGTCCAAGTTCGTGCAGTAACATAAATTTCATATCATTTTCATTATAATTCGAGATTAGAGAAATGGGCAAATAAATACAGGGTTTTACGAATCCGGCAATAACAGGAGAATGCAAAAACGCTGTGCTATAGATGGGAATAGGCTTTTTTAATTGCATTTGAGCCAAACAGCTTTGATACAGCCTGCGTACAGCAGAATTTTGCAATGGCAGCGCGGATTTTTTAACAGCATGAAAATGGTATATTGAATTAATGAGATTAATAAGCATGAAACAAATACCAACACACCATAAAATACACAAAATAGATCCAATAATTGAAGGCGTTTTCCTGTTGACGAATATACTGAAATCATTCATCCAATTTGCAGTATAAGGTTGGTTTTGAAGTGCTGTTTTGTTCATAACGGTTTCAATAGTAGAGACGGAACCATTTTTAAGGGTTTCAAACCATGTGAAAATCCGTGGAAAATGAATTTCTTGAATCGGAATAAAAGGAACAATCAATAACCCAAGTAGCAAAAACCATAAATTGTATTGTGTGCGGCTGGTCAAATAATTTCTTAATAGATGCTTGACGAGCAGAAAAATTCCAATAATAATACTAATAAAAATATTGCATATGAAAAATTTGATCATAAATTCTGCCACGTCGATGCCCTCCTATTGATCTCTGGATAAAAGAGAACGAAGTTCATCGACTTCTGTTTTTGACAGTTTTTCATTGTCAATGTAGGCAGATACCATAGCCGTAATATCCCCATTATAAAAACGATTGAGAAAGTTATTGCTTTCCTGTCCTATATATTCTGCTTCATCAAAGAGCGGTGTGTAGACAAATACACGGCTTTGTTTCTCATAGGAAAGAACACCTTTTGTCACGAGGCGTTTTATTAATGTCTGTATTGTTTTTGGGCTCCATGCAGTCGTTTTTACTAAGTGATCTGTTATTTCATTTGTGCTTATGGGTGCATACTTCCATATGATTTTCATAACTTCAAATTCAGCTTCCGAAATTTGGGGCAAGTGTTTCATTTGCAGACACCTCCTGAACTATTACTAATGTAGTATATTATAGTGCAGAAAATTTAAGAAGTCAATTAAATTAACCTGTTGTGCTAGTTAAATCTCAAAAGTTGAGTCAATATATTGTATTTGTATCATATTAAAATACTATATATTGAATTTGTGACTATTATTTAGTCCTGTTATCCAACGGTTTGGAACAAAGACTATCATTATATTATGACTCATACAGTCTACGATTTGCTGCATTACATTGTTATATCGAATCAATATGTGGTATTTAAATATGTAAATTATACAATATATTAATTGCTGCAAAAAAATTAACTAGCACAACGAGTTAAATTAACTTGTTGTGTCACATCGCCGAAATTCCATATAATCCACTTCCATGCCGGGTTTAGGAAACTGTAATACAATCTGATAGCATCCGGCTTTCAGATTAACACGCAAAAGTTTTTGTAGATTCCATTTGCCATCTGTGCCATTGGTTTGAAACGTAATCAGTTCTTTGCCATTTAAGATTGCTTTGCATACCGTCTGTGCCATAAAGGTCTGTCGTGACATCAGTCGCACAATGATGTCATAATTGGCTGTCTCTTGAATCATAAAGTGCTTATTGGTTTCTACAGCAGTATTCCATACAATTTGATTATGGTCGTTTAAGGCATTTTCCGCCTGTGGATTTATGTCGAGCGGCTGTATTGATACAACATTCACAACGCCATTTTGTTCATTGTTAAGCGCAGGAGTTTTCATAAGAAAACGACAAATATTCATTGCACTTCTTTGTAGTTCTCCAAGCGTAAGTCTTCCAGTTTCAAGTGCCTCAAGGGTATCATCATTGTAAGAATTAATTTCAGCACCGTTATTATTGACCACCATATAAATATCATTTTGGGATCGAATCATGTCAGCGGTACGCTGATTAGAACCTTCTCCTCCCGCTATCACATCATTAATTTTTGCACCCCAATCTGTCATAACAATGCCTGTAAATCCCCACTCATTTCGCAGTATGGTTGTGTTTAAGTCATATGCTGATGCAGTCCAATAACCATTTACTGGATTGTAGGAGGTCATAACTGACTGTGCATTTCCTTCTTTCACAGCAATCTCAAATGCTTTGAGATAAATTTCGCGCAGTGCTCTCTGAGAAACAACGGCATTGACAATATGCCTTCCTGATTCCTGTGAGTTGCATGCAAAATGTTTGATTGTAGCATGTACACCCTTGCTTGCAATTCCGCGCACAATTGCCGCTGCAATTTTTCCAGTTAGTAGCGGATCTTCTGAAAAGTATTCAAAATTTCTGCCGTTGAGTGGGTGCCGATGAATATTAATACCAGGTCCTAGAAGTGTATCAATTTGATTGTGTACCAATTCTTCCCCAATACAAGCAAATAATTCTTCTGCAAGTGCCTCGTCCCATGTGCACGCAATCAGTGTTCCAATTGGAACCTGTGTGGCATAAGCTCCATTGTCCATGCGGATTCCTGACGGTCCGTCTGCACAGCAGCCCACTGGTATACCAAAGTGAAGAAGGTTGTCGGATACACCACCAAATGCGGCGGCAGTTCCGGGAGTTACTTTTAGACTGCACATGCCTTCTCCTCTGACAACTGCTGCCAAATCTTCTAAAGAAAGCTGGGCAATAAATGTTTCCATAGTACATTTTCCAGAAAGAACATCTTTTAGCAGCAATCCTTGATCGCCTGTGTATGGTATTGGCGTGGGCAACGAGGAAACAATTCGTTCTTTTATATTGATAGTCCGAATCGGAACAGGTTCGTATCCTATGGTTGGTACACCATTGTCTGTAACCAGTGCACGCATACGTACAAATGATTCTGTAGGTGCCATTGCCTCTTTATATTGCATAAGTAAAAGAGTATCTTTTAGATTCCAACCAAGCGTTCCATGTACGGGTGTTTCTACAGCATATCGAATGTTTGTTCCTATATAAAAGTGGTATAATCCTGCCTCAAGCACATAGGCATCTTTGTACCCGCTAACACCGCTATCATCAAAGGAAGCGAGTCTGTATATAGGGATGTCTATTTGGATTTTTTCTTCTTCAAGGCAATTTAAATCTCGTGTCTTAGCAAATCCAATTAGTTCTCGTGCTGGTCGTCCCATTCCGTTTATTGGTTTTTCTACATACAGTTGGACAATTTCACGTCCTCTATACATTGTTCCAGTATTTTTTACATTACAGGTAAAACGAAACATTCGTTGGGCACCGTTACCATGTATTTCAACCATACTGTCAGATATTGAAAATTTTGTGTAGGAGAGACCATAACCAAAAGGATAGAGTACCGTGTCTGGCGCAAAGGTTTCAAAATATCGATAGCCAACATAAATATCTTCTTGATAGATATTTTTTTCTTTTCCGCCATGATTTTTGTCGGAAGGATAATCTGTGATTTTCTTGGCGATTGTATCTGTAAGTTTTCCCTGAAATACTTCTTTGCCTGTAAGTACATCTGCGATGCCATTTCCACCTTCCATGCCACCTTGCCAAGCATAGACAACTGCTTTGATATGGTCATTATCCTGCATAAATTCCATATCAATAATATTAGATACATTTAATAATACAATTACATTTTCAAAATGTTCGCATACACTATGTAACATTTCTTTTTCTGTGCTGGTCAAAAAATAGCTACCCTCTGCTGTGACATTATCTTTGTCCTCGCCGGCTGTTCTTCCAATAACCACAATTGCCTTGTTGGAAGTGGTGGCAGCGTTGGCGGCAAGTGCTTGTGAGACTGGCATCTCAAGTTGACACCATGGTTCACATGCCCAACCACCTCCGCCATTGTCAAAGGGGTGTTCTGCAAGCCACGATTCATAACAGTTTACCAACATATCATTTATTGTGATATGATTATTTTTAAGACCATCCAACAGATTTGTTGTGTAAAGAACATTTACTGCGCCTCCTGAGCCAGTACCACTTCTGTAATAATCCTTTTGGCATCTTCCAAATACTGCAACATGGTCCTTTACAGTAAGCGGAAGAACAGCATCTTCATTTTTCAAAAGAACTGCGCCCTGCGCGGCAGTTTTTCTACACAGCACTGCAATCCGGTCTGTGACAGCATGATTTTTTTTCACTTCCATAGTAATCCCCCATTCTTATTGAAATTTGCCCTGTGAAAAATTTATTTTTTACAGGAATAACCAACTTATTTTATTTCATTCTATAAGTTTATAGTGCTGTCATAACAGAACATTTCAAAATCTGCTGGTGTTCTTTCGCCAGTGGTATCCTGACAGCATAGCGCAATATGTGCCCCGGTAAAACGGTACTCTCCAATTTCGCTATAAGCATCGTCTGACAAATAAGAAATGTCATCTGTATAGACTGTAAAATAGGTTTTATCGTCTAGTGAGTAGGAGAGAACACTATGTTCCATATGAACTTCCATCTTTAAGAATACTTTTCCTTTTGATGGTAATACAATGCCACCATCTAGGGGATAGGACTGTTCCTTTAGACGATTTCTAAGCACATTGAGGATACGCCCTCTGTCTTCGTCCCATGACAGGAAAAGATACAAGTAATTAATCGTATCATAATAGTGTACAATTCCTGCGGTTTTCTGGAAATTGTCTGGATAGAAATCAAGAACTGTTTTTGCAACAAAGTCAAAATGCTCTTGCCGGAATGCTATCAGGCTTTGGCGAAAACGAGAACTGAGGGATTCTTGGCCATAAAGGCGCAAGTATCCTGGTCGCTCTGTCAAGGAGTAATCTTGCGCTGTAAGTGGTACACGCAATGTTCGCAATTCAAATGGAAGCACTTTTTCTTGAAAATTAAAATACACACGGCGATTGCGTTCTTGGATGGCGTCCGATGCAACTTCAACAATATCTTTAGGGTGATTGCCTCCTTCTTTAAGGATTGGCCAGCCGTCTTCTGTCCAGATGATTTCTTGTAGACAGGTTTCTCGTCCTAAGACACAATAGGAGCGGTCTGTAATTGGTCTACCGCACAGATGGGCGATATACCATCGACCGTCACCTGTGTCTACAAGACTAGCATGTCCTGCCTTCTGTAGAGACAGTTCTGGATGTCCGGCACTTGTAAGAAGTGGATGGAAAGGACTTATTATATAAGGTCCTGTAATCTCTTTGGCTCTTGCAATTGTCACTGCATGGTCATATCCGGTTCCTCCTTCTGCTGTCATTAAATAGTAGTAATCTCCAATATGATACAGATGAGGACCTTCTGTTACTCCCAAATTGCTTCCGCGAAAGATTATTTGTTTTTCGCCAACCAGTTTCTTTTTTTCACACGAATATTCTTGTAACTCGATTCCCCCAAATCCGCTTGTGTTTTTCCATGGTCTAAAATCGTTCACCATATTTATCAGCCATTTTCTACCATCTGTATCGTGAAACAAAGATGCGTCAAAACCACTTGCATTAAGAGATATTGGATCGCTCCATTCCCCGTCGATTCGCTCACAGGTAACAAGATAGTTGGGAGTATCCTTAAAAAATCCAAAAAGACTTTTTACATTTGAGTAGACCAGATAAAAGATTCCGTCGCAGTATGACAGACAGGGCGCCCAAACGCCCCCGGAATCTGGCACACCTGTCATATCTAGTTGACTAACGCGGTTTAAGGGTCTGCTCACTAGCTTCCAGTTTACAAGATTTTGAGAATGGTAGATTTCTACCCCAGGAAACCATTCAAATGTGGAGACCGCAATATAATAATCATTACCAACTCGAATCAGAGATGGGTCAGGGTGCATCCCTGTCAGAATTGGATTTTTTACCATTGTCATTTTGCTATTACCTTTTTATTAACCTTTCACTGCACCAATTACAATACCTTGTACAAAGTATTTCTGGAAAAATGGATAAATAATAAACATAGGAAGTGCGCCCATAACGGCTACAGCCATCTTGATGCCTGTAGCAGGCAGTTGGATGCTTTGTCCCAAAGAGCTAGCAGCATTGGTCATCAAGTATTGAACATCCATCAACATCTTGTTCAATAACACTTGGATGCTGTACAAACGGTCATCATTTACATAATATAAGCCATTTAGCCAGTCATTCCAGTAGTTTAGACCAACCAAAAGAATAATTGTGGCAATGATTGGCTTGGACATAGGCAGTACAATCTGGATGAGCATTTTGAGTTCTCCGGCGCCGTCAATACGAGCAGCTTCCAGAACTGCTTCTGGAATGTTGGTGGTAAAATAGGTTCGCATCATAATTACATAGAAGGCACCCATCATTAAGTTTGGCACAATCAGCGCCCACAATGTATTTTTTATATTGAATACGCCAGTCCACATCATATAAGTAGGCACAAGACCACCATTGAACAACATTGTAAAAAATACCATAAAAGAGAAGAATCCCTTTCCGGGCAGGTCTTTTCTGGATAGTGGATAGGCAAATAAAAGAGTTAGGATAACATTGCTTAAAGTGCCTGTTACAGTCACGACAAAGGACAACAAATATCCCCGCATAATACTACTCGAATCTACAAGTAGTGCTTTGTAGGCATCAAAGCTAATTTCCGACGGGAAAAAAGAGTAGCCATTTTTTAAGAGCGCTGATTCTGCCGTAAAGGAGGAAACCACCAGAAGCAGAAATGGAATCAGACAAAATAGCATTAATATTATCATAAAACAATGAACTCCAATTTGGAAAACTTTACTTTTTTCGACCATTTCTTTCACCTCCACACGTTAAAATAATGCGCTTTCCTGATCAATTTTCCGCACAAGCATATTGGCGGATAACACCAAGATAAAACCGACTAGAGACTGATAAACTGCCGCAGCAGATGCCATGCCAATATTGTTAAGTTCCATCAAACCGCGGTATACATAGGTGTCAATCGTATTTGTGACATCAATCAATGGGCCACTGTTCATTGGCACTTGATAAAAGAGACCAAAGTCAGAATAAAAGACACGTCCAACCGACATTAACACCAGCGTAATAATTGTTGTTTTTAGACCAGGCAGTGTAATATGCCAGATTCTTTTCCATCTTCCAGCACCGTCAATTGCAGCGGATTCGTACAGGCTAGTATCAAGCCCAACTACGGTAGCATAGTAGATAATACAGTTGTAGCCAAGATTTTTCCACACATTTACGACAACAAGGATGATTGGCCAATATGTAGGGTCCGAGTACCAAGAAATAGAATTTTTCCCCATTGGCTGCAGAATACTTCTGTTGATAAATCCTGTGTCTGTACTTAGAAAACCATAGACGAGATAACTGACTACAACAATAGATATTAGGAAAGGTACTAAGATTACCGTCTGATATATCTTCTTGGCCATAACAGATTTCAGCTCATTGAGTAGGATTGCTACTGCGACGGCAAGTATCGTTCCTATAACGATAAATAGCATGTTGTAAACTAAAGTGTTGCGGGTGATTGTCCATGCTTCTTTTGTCTTAAATAGAAATTCAAAGTTGGACAGTCCAGTCCAAGGGCTACCCAAAATTCCCTTTGCGTAATTAAATTTTTTAAATGCAATAATAATACCGCCCATGGGGATATAGTTGTTGATAATTAAATACACCAACCCTGGAATCATCATAAAGTAGAGCGGTAGATACCGTTTATATTTTTTCATTTTCTTTGACATACCAGACTCCAATCTCAGGCGTTAGGAATATCTTTATATCGTTCCTTAGCCTGCGCATAAAGTGAATATGGCGGCAGTTTTCCCGCCGCCATAATAAAATCCGTTGATACTCCTTACTGATTCGCTTCTAGCCATGCATCCAACTGTTTTTGCTTTTCTGCAATAATCGCATTTGCTCCAGCGCTCTCAAGTTCCGCAATAAATTGCGGAATCGTTGTTTCTGGGTCGAGGGAACCTGCCATCAATGCAAGATCGTATTTTGCGACCACGTTGGCACATGCTGCCACTTCGCTTTGCGTTTCCGTATTATCCCAAGCAAAACCCTTTGCAGGTGATACAATTGCGTTTTTATTGAAGCTCTCTGTCTGTGCCCAGATATCTTCTGGATTGCCGTTCCATACGTAAGAAATCATCTCGTTTGGCCATGCCCAAGGAAGACTTACATAACCAGTATTGGTTCCATTGACTCCTTCAGGATAATCGACAATCCCTTTTTCTGCATCTATAATTTCATAGTGCTCGCCTTCAATACCATTGATTAGAATATTTGCAAGTTCAGGATTGGTATAAATTTCATTTAATACTTGAACAGCTCTTTCTGGTTGTTTGCTATTGTGGGGTACATACCATACAATATCGACACGAGTGGTTGTGGTATAAGGGGGAATTAGTTCAACGACTGCAATTTCCTTGTTAGATTCTTTTGCAATTTCTTGCTCAATTCCAGGTTTTGTATTGGAGAATCGTCCGAAGGCTTTCCCAGCACCAATTAGACTGTTTGCATTTTCTGTGCTGGTGGATGCATCTGGCATAATTAATCCTTTCTGTGCCCAATCATAACGAAGTTTTGCTTCATTATAATAAACATCAGAAGCATAGTAGTTGATAACTTCTGTATTATCGGAATCTACGCTAAGCAGGGAACCGATATCTCCACCCAAATCGTCTTGTTTTGTCATGCTGCTACAAGAACCCGTATGGGATACCACTGGATATACATCAGGATACAATTCCTTTACTTTTGTCAGTAGTGGTTCTAATTCCTCTTGCGTTTTGATTGTGGTGTAGTCAATTCCTGTGGCATCTGCCATTTCTTTATTGAAGGCAAATCCCCATCCAGTTGCTTTTTCTTTGTTGGATGGCACTCCATAGATATTTCCGTTAAACGTTACACAGCGCCAATCATCTACACTGATTTGCTCCTTTAGGTCTTTGCCATAGCCCTCCAGATAATCATCGAGCGGAAGAATCTGACCGCTGCTGATTGCCGTTGTCACATTTCCACAGTATTGGTACATCAAATCTAACTTTTCATTGGAAGCTAACATAAGATTTACTTGTTGGTCGTAACTTCCAAAACCAACTCTAGTCACTTCAATTTCCGTGTTAAATTTTTCTTTTGTAATTGCGCTGGCGGCTGCGGAGACTTTCTGACAATCCTCCGTGGAAGCATCTCCCGGCGCTAGAATTTTTACCGTATAGGCATCTTGTCCGCTGGTGTTCTCTCCAGAGGTAGTTCCCTGTGCGGTTGTGGATGACTGGCTGTTGTCTCCGGTATTGGTCTGTTTGTCGGAACCACATCCGGTAAGCATACTAATAGATATTAATACGCTTAAACTCAGTGCTGTAAATTTTCTTCGTCTCATAATATATACCTTCCTTTCACCTGTTTTACATAAAAATTGTATCGAAAAACAGTTGATGTGAGCTATAAATATTTTGACCTAAACTTTATATATTATGACTTTTTACGGCACAAAAGTACTACTGTTTTTGGTTATTTTGTCTGTATTCGCTGGGAGACATCTCGTAACTTTTCCGAAAAACTTGTGTAAAATATGAGAAATTTGTATAACCTATATTAGAGGCAATTACACTGACTGGAAGGCTGGTACTTTTGAGCATAGCAGCAGCCATTTTCAGTTTTTCCTGAACAATGTAATCTGTCAAAGAGATGTTTTTTTCTTTCTTAAATAAGCGTGATAAATAGTCAGGGTTCATATAGATATTATCTGCGATATCTGTGCGGCTAATATTTTGATGAATATTTTTTCTGATATAAGCAATTGCCCTATCTACAGGGGCAGTTTCTTTGCTGTTTTCTTCTTCAAGTCCTTTTAGATAAGTGATTATAAAATCTACCAAATGATACATCTGGCTTAAAGATTCTGTTGATTTTTTTAGGGCCATAACATCATATTCCTGTTGAAATGCCTCATGCGCTTTTACGCTGTGTGCACTTAAAAGTTCAAAAAACATTTGAAGAAAATCCTGCTGAAAATAAGCCAATGTCTTTTTGCTAATTCTTCCTTTTCTTTCCATTCTCTCAAAATATTCGTGTACCACATCACCAACAATGTGATATTGCCCTAACAAAAAATAATGTTTCATCTGTTCAAAATTAGGGGCATCATACTCTGTTTCTGTAGAATTATCCTCCAATCCCATATGAAAAACACCCATTTTTCGGACAAGATTGCTTTCCGTCAATTCCATCATTTGTTTCAGACAGTCGGGCAACTGGGTTAGTCCGGTTTCTCTACTTACATAACATGCGATAGACAAGTGTAATTTTTCTTTTGCTAGATTGACAAAATGGCTTAGTTTTTGACACATATTATCTTGATTCCAGACAGAAGTACTATAAAAGACACCCACATAAGTTTCTTCATCTACAGCACAAAAAAACAGACGGCGAGAATAGTCCCCCATTATTTCCATAAAGACATTTTCTATCACAAAACACAAAATCTCATTGTCAAATTTTTCCGATAATTTGTTTCGGTCCAAAAGTTGAATACATACCATCCAACTTTTTTCTTCCGGTTTCACATCGATGGATAATGTTTTTAGATACTGTATTACAGTATCTACGTATTTTTGCCGTCCAGAAAGGTATTCTCTTAGAATAACATCCAGAAGTTCTTTCTCGTGTTTGCTAACATAATTGCCATATACAAGAACTTGTTGTTGTTTTTGTTCTTTTTGTAACTGGAGAAGTGCTCTTTGCAGAGTGCTTTCCACCAATTCATAGGGGGCTGGCTGCACAAGATAGTCAAAACCGCCTAGCTTCAAAGCCTGTTGCGCATAGGCAAAGTCTGCATGGGCGGTCAAAAAAATAAATTTTATATCAGGATAATTTTCACATGCCCACGCAAACAAATCAAGTCCACTTCCATTGGGCATTTCAATATCGCACAGTGCAATATGGACTTTTTCCTGTGTAATGATTGTCTTGGCAGTTGCACTATTGTAGGCATGGAAAACGTTGTGGATTCCTAAAAAATTCCAATCAATTCCTTGTTTGATACCTTCAACCACATCTGGTTGGTCATCAATGATCAATACATTCATCAGTTACCTCTTGTATTTGTTCTGTGTGTGATTCCTTGTGTAAGGGTATGATTAGTTCGCATAAGGCGCCTTGGTAATCATTCATGCAAGTAATCCCTGCTTTCGACTGATAAAAAATTTCTAAGCGTTGTCGAAGATTACGAATACCAGTGGCAGTTCCAGAGTCACAGTCTCGGTTTTTTGTATAATTTTCCAACGCTTCTTCTGGGAAGCCACATCCATTGTCTTGTATGCTAATATCCAGATAGGATTCTTGGTCGGCGCTAATAATATTGGCAGAAATCCGAATTTCCAGATTACGATCTGGACAGACACCATACTTAAAAGAATTTTCCACAAAAGTTTGAATGCACATAATAGGTACATGGATTTGTTTGGCCTCAGACGGAATGTCTATGCTCAACAAGACCTTTGTCGCAATACTTTCTCGTTGAATGTGGACATAATTTTCTACTTGGCGAACTTCCTGTTCTAAAGGTACTAAAATACTGTTGTTGCGAAAGGTATAACGGATATATTCTGATATCCCCAGAATCATTTGCTGGGCCTTATCTGTATGCTTTAATTGAATAATTCCATAAAGCATTTTTAGGCAATTTAAATAAAAATGTGGCTTTAACTGCTGCTGCAAATATTGAAATTCTGCCTTCTGTTTTGCCATTTCTTGTTCATAAGAATCAATTTTTAGCTGTTCAATCTTGTCCATCATATGATTGAATGTACCACTAAATTCATTCAACTCCACAAGCAGACCATCATAGGATAATCTAGGGTGTATGTTATCCTGCCGACTTTCGCGCATTGTATGGATAAAATTCGAGAGCGGCTGAAAAAAGATTCGGATCATAATATAGTATACAAATGGAATTAAAAGTAGCATTAAAAAAGTGAGTAAAACAGCGAACATTTGAGAAAATGTCATGTGGCGAAATCCGCTATATCGTGTAATGTATGACATTGTTACCTTTCCGTAACCGAGCGGAATATGTACTACCATGTAATTATCACCAGAGATTCGCTGTGTGTAGTAATAGTTTTCGTTGTGAAATGTTAGATGTGCATTCCCTAATAAATCCGCTTCATTCATTGGTTCCATTTGCTGGTTGAAATAAATCAGATAAGTTGGCGCTAACACTGGTTCCTCGTAAGTAAAGGCAGGACCAAGGTCAATATCCACAAGACAGGCGCTATATGCGTCTGCGGTGCCAAGAATACGTACCAGAAACCACTTATCACTTATTTTTTGTGTATACCATGTCCTAGAATCTTTAGAAAAATCAATGTCTGCTACATACTTTTTGATATCTTCTCGTAAGTCATGGGGATAGTTATTATAATATACACACCTGCATAAGTCGTTTGCTTTCGAGTAAACAGCCATAGAACCGACACAAGAATAGACAGACTGGATTGTCTTGTAGGATTCCAAAATTTTTCGCGTGCTTTCGTGGGCATCAATTGCTTCCTGCTGAAATCGCAGCTTCTTATAATCCCAGTCTTGTGCCCAACTCTGGGCAATTAATAGTTCTAGTTGTTCTAAGTTGGATGAAAGCTCTTGCTGATACAGATAAAGTGCATTTCGGTTTGCGGATGCAACCATTTCTTCTGAACTTTGAATGGTATGTAAAGCGAAGTAGACACTTAACGTTGCAAAGGGCAGCAGAAGTATGACACCCGATATCAGAAAAAATTTTTTTACTGAATATAATTTTCTGTCATGCATAATCATACCTCCGCAAGAATTAATCTAATTACAGATGTGCGAATTGGTTCTATGTCGGTAGAGCTGACTCGCACACTGCAACAAGAATGTCAAGAATATTCTTAAACTAATTCCAATTCATACGTCCATAGCGTTTTGTCACTGCCAAGATTTCTTTTTGTAGTGTACTGCTAAGCTCTTTTTTCTGAATCCGCCAGCGCCAGTTTGTTCCAAGCGTAGATGGTTTGTTGATGCGACAACTATTATCATATCCTAAATAATCCTGGATTGGAATAATACAAGTTTTGGAAATACTGCGCATCACCAGAGAAATAAGCGGTTTATAAAGTTGCTTTTCTGGTGTATATTGATCACACAGATAATCGCGTACCATCTGCAAATCTTTTTTGGGAATACTGTGGAACCAACCTACAAGCGTTTCATTATCGTGCGTTCCTGTGTAGGCAACACTGTTTTCTATAAAATTGTGTGGGAAATAGTCGCTGGCAGAACCAGAATCTCTTGAGTCAAATGCAAATTCCAAAACTTTCATTCCCGGGAAGCCGCTGTCGCGAACCAATTGCCGAACAGAATCTGTCACATAACCTAAGTCTTCCGCGATAACTTCATGTTTGCCAAGGCGTCGTTCCATTGTGCGGAACAGTTCAATTCCAGGTCCTTTCTCCCAATGTCCATTCACTGCGGTTTCCTCTCCATAAGGAATAGAATAATATTCATCAAAGCCACGAAAATGGTCAATTCGCACAACATCATACATCTGGAAACAAAACCAAAGTCGCGTAATCCACCAGTCATATCCTGTCTGTTTATGATATTCCCAGCGATAGAGCGGGTTTCCCCAAAGTTGACCGTCCGCCGAAAATCCATCAGGAGGGCAGCCGGCGACAGCCGTCGGTACATTTTCCTCATCTAACTGGAAAAGTTCAGGATGTGCCCATGCGTCAGCGCTGTCCATTGCCACATAGATAGGAATATCTCCTACAATTTGAATGCCTTTGTCATTGGCGTATTCCCGCAGCTTTTTCCACTGACGGAAAAACTGGAATTGCAGATATTGTTGAAATTCAATATCAAAGTATAGTTCTCTACGGTAATAATCCATAGCGTTTGCCCAGCGCAGACGAATATCTTCTGCCCATTCTGTCCAAGGATTTCCTTCAAAACGCTCTTTTACTGCCATAAATAAAGCGTAGTCTGCAAGCCACCAGTTATTTTCTTCAACAAATTTCTGATATTCAGTATTTTTACTAATATCGCTGCGCTCATATGCTTTTCGCAAGAGTGGATAACGGTTTATGTATAACTTTTCGTAATCAATGTCATTTTCAATTTTGCCAAAATCGGCCTTATCACATTCCGCTTTTGTCAGAACACCTTCTTCGATTAATGCTTCTAAACTAATAAAATATGGGTTTCCGGCATATGTGGAAAAAGACTGGTATGGGGAATCCCCATAGCTTGTAGGACCAAGTGGCAAGATTTGCCAGTAGGTCTGCCCAGCCTCTTTTAGCCAGTCTACAAAATCATAAGCGCTTTGGGAAAAACAGCCAATGCCGTATTTTGATGGCAGGCTTGTGATAGGCATTAAGATGCCCGCTGCTCTATTCATATTTGTTTCCTCCTTTTACAGTGCCTGACTGTATGTTAAATTTATTTTTTCGCACAATTGCGCAATTTAACTATAATTCATTTACAAGGAATTTTCAATAAAAAGTCAGGTTGTTTTTTGTGGAAATATTTATTAGAAGTTATGGTTTGTGTACCTATATAAATTAAAGCGCAGGCTAAAGAATCGCTTAAAGATTCCATTGAACAGATGATTTTTGCATTATGAGCTGGCACTGGTATAATTTCTGACAGCTTTTTTCCATAGGATTCGCGCAAGGATAAAAAATAGTACAGGTGCGGCTATTGCCCAGACAAACATGACAGGAGGCAAATTGCCCATTAAAAATAATCCCGGGAAATTGGTGATAATAAATATGGGAAGAATAAATGTACCAATTCGTTGTATCCATTTTCCATAAATCATATAAGGCATATTGTTAAAGTCCCATAGTGCTGACGAGAGACTTTCTATTCCCCCTGTGGATACAATCCAAAAGCACATCAAATAGGGGATTAGGAATAGGCTATAGGTTAGCAAATTAGAACACAACAACAGAAAAAGAAAACCCAATATTTGTTTGACGTTTACAGCAAGTCCAGCCTTTTGCCAGCCAGTTATAATTAAAATGCTACCGACGATAGCATTGGTTAGAAACATGGGAAAGCTCCATTGGCGCAAGGTTACAATAAATTGTAGAGACACAGGTTTTACCAAGTACATGTCAAGTTCGCCCGACTGCACCATCTGTCCTAATCCTGCAAAATTAGGGTAGTAGAGCATATAAAATCCAGTCATTAATACATAGATACCGATAAATATCTGAATATGATTTGGGGTAAATACACTAATATTCACACCGATGCGGTATACTACTGCGACATACAAAAGCTTAACCAACATCCACCCCAATTCAACCGCTACGCCTGCGATAAAATTAACCCGATATTCTAGCTGTGACATAAGTGATAATTTCATTAGAACGCCAATAAGGCGCAGATATTTTTTCATAATAATTCCCCTTATTTTTTATTGATTCAATTGTACAGTTGGAATTTTTAGCCGCCGACAGCAACATAGTGACGTAGTCCTTTTTTCCATAAGGATTCACTTAGAAGTCCGAAGAAAACAATCCAAAAGAGCTGACACAGAAAACCGATGCCCACCATCTGTAAGTTATAACGTCCATTAATAATATTCACTGGAAACTGAGTTGTGTAGCCAAAAGGCAAAAGTTTTGTTAATAACATTGCTTTTTGGCCAAAAATATCAAGCGGTAGGATGCCGCCACTAATCACTACGAATACAATGCTAATCGTTGCAAAAAAATGATTTACATCTGTCAGCCAAAAACTGGTCAGTGCCACAGTAAAGAACAAGAAAAAATTTAGAGCCAATGCAAATAACAGGCTAATAACAAACAGGAAAACCCGCGTTCCAGACAAGGTAAGTCCAAAAACTGTAACCGAAAAGAAAATTACTACGACTGCCACCAAAAGCAATAGTAGGAGCTGAGGAATTTTTTCTCCCAGAAAGGAACAAAATTGATAAGCACCGTAATGCACTGGACGCACGAGGTATTTGTTTAATCCACCTCGTTTGATATCTTCGTTAATTTGCCATGCAAAACTAGTGCTTACGAATTGGGACACTAATGTTGCCAGCAAGGTGTAAACCATAATTTGGCTATAGGTGTAACCTGTAGATACCGTCGCATCTGTATGACCATAAAAGTAGGTCCACATAATGGTTTGAATCATTATTGGAAATATGCTGCTTGTCATCGTCAGTACAAAATTAGTGCGGTATTCTAAGGATTTTTCAATTCCCATTTGAAAAACACAGCGATAAGGATTCATAGAACAGCGCCCTCCTTTTTGAAAATTAGCGCGATGCTTTCCTCTAAAGGAATTTCTGTTACAGTAAAATCTTCAACTGGTAAGCAGGATAGAATATCTGCCATCGTTTTACGAAGTCCCTCTTTCGGCAGTTCCAATATACCTTCCCTACATTTACACTCGCGCACCTTGCCAAAAGATGTGAGCTGATGGATAGAAATATCCTCTGTAAACTTTAGAGTCAACACTTTCTTATCACCCATTAAATGGTTAATTTTGGAAAGCATGCCATCGTAAACCACCTGTCCTTGACTGATGATTACTGCGCGTTCACACAGTTCTTCTATATCGCGCATATAGTGACTGGTGAGGATAATCGTTGTTTTTTTCTGTTCATTATAATATCGCAGAAAGTTTCTAATTTTCTGCTGTGAAACAATATCTAACCCAATTGTTGGTTCGTCAAGGAAAAGAATATCTGGGCGGTGTGTTAGTGCTGCTAGAATTTCCATTTTCATTCGTTCACCGAGAGAGAGCCTGCGCACTTGTACATTCATCAGCTCTTTGACTTCCAAAAGCTCTGAGAGTTCCTCTATTGTTCGGATATATTGTTGATCATCAATGTTGAAAATACATTTGTTGAGATAAAAGCTATCACTTGCAGGCAAGTCCCACCATAGTTGATTTTTCTGTCCCATAACAATAGAGAAGCGTTGTTTAAATGCATTTTTGCGTTCCCAAGGGATAAATCCACCCACCAACGCTTGACCAGAGGTAGGGTACAAAATGCCTGAGAGCATTTTTAAGGTGGTGGTTTTTCCAGCGCCGTTGGGGCCGATCAGACCAATAATCTCCCCTTTTGCTACAGAGAAAGAAATATCTTGTACGGCTTCCTTTGTTAGGGTTTCTCGATGAAAGAGGTTGTGTAGGGAGCCAGATAGGCCAACCATTTTCTTGTAATAGGAAAACTCTTTCTTTAAATGTTTTACTTCTATTTCCATAGTCTTTTCTCCTTATAAAAAATCCAGATGGCGGATATAATTTTCAAACTGTAGTTTTATATCGGCGTAACGATATCGGCTAATGTAGAGTCGTTTGCCGCAGTCTAAAGTAAGATATTCTTTTCCTAGCTTTGCCACATGATAAAGATTAACTAGGTAGCTCTTGTGGATTCTTGCAAAACCAAAAGCACGCAGTTTTTCTTCACATTGCGCCAGGGTTTCCATCGTAAGATAGCTTGTTTGGTCTGTGTAATTCTGTATATGAATCATAATTTCGTGGCGATTACTTTCCAAATACAGAATTTCTTTTAAACGGATACGAATCAGTTCATTTTTTCCCTGAAAAGAACACCAACGAGGCAGAAGGGAACCTGTCCGCTCAATTTTGCAAAGGACTGCGCCTAGGTCTTGTTCTAGGCTAAATTCTCGCACAACATGAAAAAAAGGGTGTGGGAGAGCGGCAAAAACTTCTTCTGGGTACTCCACGACACAAATAATAGACAAAGCCGGATTTTTCTCCCAGAGTGTTTCGGCGATTGCAAAGGTTTTGTCAATTGTTTTACAGGATAGGATGAGAAAAGAAATCTGCTCTTGCTGTATTATCCATACCTCTGTCAGCATTGACAAGTTCTGTAATGGATAGATTTCGCATGTGCCGCTGTTTGTGTTTTTTAAGCGGGCAATGTTAAATGCAGTTTCAATTGCTAGTAGAAGCTCGTTGTTTTCACAATACAGACCAATCAGAGACATAGCTTTCTTCCTCCTGGTACTCATCATATCAAATAGAAGATAAAATACAAGACGCTCTGCATAACTGGTATGATTTCTATCCCCAATAACAGTACGTTTTATCTATTTTCCTATGGTATCCCATCAATGATAGATTGATGACAGAAAGAATTAAAAATGTACACAATGCTTTGATGGCAGAAAATAAAATAGTTAAAGCATTTGATAAACCAATCTAATAGACTGCATAAAAGTTTGGATTTTTCCCAACTAGAAATTAAAAATATCCGTGTGTTGACTGGATAATCAGCACACGGATATTTTTAATTTGTAATGATAGGCTCGATGGCACCTAATATTTTTTTAAGTGGTTTAATTCTTTGGTGGCAATGTCTTTTTCAAGCCACTGATAACGAAACAATGCATATCCATCACAGCCAAGCTGTTTTGCAGTGATGTATTGATAGGCTAGGTTGTTGTCGCTTGTCGCCCATCCTAAATCTGTCTTGGAATTGGTGCCAACTTGGTATAAAGCAAGACCAACATACATTGGCAAATCCTGTCTATTCAAAGCAACCCATGCCTTACAGCGGTCTGTAAACATATGTTTAGCAGTACCGTTTGTCATATAAATGTCTGTCCAGTAAATTTGCGGCATAATATAATCAATATATCCCGGGGTAGAGAGCCAAGTATCAATGTCTGCGCCTTGACTGCGTGCGTTGTCGGGGTTTCCAGCGGGACTAATGCCAAAAGTACAGTTGGGTTTGACGGATTTGATTGTCTTATATACTTGCGAAATCAATGCATTGACGTTGGCTTTTCGAGAAGCGACATTCAATTGATCTGCCATACCAGATACATAAAAATAGTCATCAAAATGGATTCCATCAACATCATAAGTGCTTACAATTTCCCGAACACCATTGACAATTAAATCGATTGTTTCTTGTTTTGCTGGGTCGAGCACTAAGCAGGTCTGCCCGCCGGGAGCTTTATATTCAATTGTAAAGGGAAGAAAAAGCGTATAGTGTGATGTTGTCTTAAAACTGGCTGTTGATTTGCTGTCGCGCGATAGGCGATATGGGTTAATCCACGCTTCAAACTGCAAATTTTTCGCATGTGCAAGTTTTATCATAATCGCTAAAGGGTCGTAGCCTAAATCGCTTCTGTCGCTGGAAAAGTAAGTTGCCCAGGGGTAATAGCGGGAGGGATACATCGCATCACCCAAAGCGCGCACATGTACAATCACTGTGTTCATACCATAACCCGCGATTTTGTCATACATTTCAGAAACTTTCTTGGTAAAATCTTTTTCCTTTTTATCTTGTAATAATACTTCAACATCCAGAAAAGAAATCCAGCAAGCCTTTTTTGTAATATTTGTGGAAATGGAGGTAGTCTGCAAGACAGGGATGTTTTTGGCATGGATTTCCATAGCGGGTGAAATAGTCAAAAACAAAATGATAGCCAAGATAAAAGCAAGGCTTTTGGTTGGGAAGATATATAACTTTTTAGAATGAGTTTGTTTCATAAAATAGGTTCCTTTCCATATGTAATTATAACAATTAGTGGTTAAACAATAAACCTGTATTTTGGTGTGTACTGCTATCATTTTCTGTATATGTTGAGAGAAAGCTCGGTTTATGTTCTTTACAATTATAAGATTACATCAATATATCTATAATGTTTTCATTTTCTCTATTCCTAAGTGATCTGTTAATTGCTGTTATGCTTTAGGTAAATCAAATGCAACCTTTTTGGTGTTTTCCATATGTTTCTCAAAGAGTTCTTTTGCATACGCATCAAGATTTTTTCTGTCTTGATATACGTTTTTAATAAAATTTACTTAATAACACCTCCAATTTAAAATTTGGTAGATACATTTGATTATAAGATAATTATTTGCTTTTTACAATATATATTTGTAACCTCTTGTGGCAAGAAGTTTTCCCGTTACTTTTCACACCCGCGCCAAAGTAGTGGGAATCATGCGCCAAAATGCTTGCCTTTTAGCATTTTGTGTGCAAAATCTGTTATAATTCACACCTCAATAACTTATAACATGATAAAAACTGGCGTGGGTGTGAATTGTAACGTTTTCCCTTCTAAAACAGGGATGAATTGTGTTCCACCCATTCTTGATAAATACAGAACAATATGATATGCTACAATCAACCAAAACGAAGAAATGAACTGAATATAAATGAAATTAGATAATAATGCAGATTCAGTATTTTTGTTACACGAACCCCTATGATTCCGCTTCACAGAATCTCAAATCAGGATAAAAACGCCTGTCTTTTGTATTTTTCGGTTGGAAATTAACACACGAAAGCAAAAGGAACTGTCATATTGTGAGAGGGATTAAGAATTGTAGATGATAATACTTGGATTATGAAGGAGAAATTACCATTATGAATTATAAAATAGTAAAATTGGTAGATAAACCAGAAATGAAAGAACAAGCAGCGCAATGGTTTCGCGAGAAATGGGGTATTCCATTGGAAGCTTATCTAGAGAGTATGGAGCAGTGCCTAAACAGAGTAAATCCAGTTCCGCAATGGTATATGGCAATTAAGGATAATAAAATTATTGGCGGTTTAGGAGTAATAGAAAATGACTTTCACAATAGAAAAGATCTTGCTCCAAATGTCTGTGCAGTATATACGGAGAAAGATAAACGATGCAATGGCATAGCCGGCGCCTTATTGGAGTATGTCTGTGTTGATATGAAAAAGAAAGGAATTGATACGCTCTATCTTGTTACAGATCATACTTGTTTCTATGAACGCTATGGTTGGAAATTTCTTTGCATGGTGCAAGGAGATGGCGAATCTGATATGGCAAGAATGTATATTCATAGAGCATGAAAATATTTGTTTAAAAAGTTTTGCAATCGAATTTGATTAGAAATTAGAGCTATATATTGTTTAGATGTAGTGCTAGAAGGAAAATCGAGTAGGGAAGGTTATTTCCCCTACTCGCCGCGCGACCCGTGTGCCGCCTTAGCGGCTTATTTCCTCTACATGGGTCTGCACATAAAAACATTGTTTCATAAAACAATTACGAAATAAGAAATTTGAAAAAATGGTATAGCTGTAGGCTATACCATTTTAGAAAAAATTCTAAATCCTTGTTATCCAATTACTTTTTTGACTGCTTCTAACACACGTTCTGCCTGAAATGGTTTGACAATAAAATCTTTTGCACCCGACTGAATTGCCTCGATAACCATAGCTTGTTGTCCCATAGCAGAACACATAATAACTGACGCGCCAGGATCATTTCCTTTGATTGTCTTTAATGCTTGAATACCATCCATCTCAGGCATTGTGATATCCATAAGAACGAGATCTGGTTTTGTTTCGTTGTATTTGTCAACGGCTATTTTTCCGTTTTCTGCTTCCGCAGCAATAGTGTATCCATTTTTTGTTAAGATATCTTTGATCATCATCCTCATGAAAGCTGCATCATCTACAATCAATATATTTTTTGCCATTTTAGTTCCTCCTCTGGAATAAATTATAAATAGAATTTGCAAGATCAAAAGGGTACAATTGCATAATTGTACTATCAATCAGCTTTCCGATCTTTAACCTAAAATTAATTTTTACAAAAAGGTCATCTGGTATATCATCCGGCAGTTCAAAATTCTCAACCACAATCTGTTGTACAGAAGGTGGGGAGATGTCAATTTTTTTGTTGAACATCTTACTCATTGCTGTGGCGGAACTTGCTGTCATTTGATTCATGGCTTCTGAGACAGCACTGATATGTAATGGTGAGATATCACCTTGGGAATATTCTCCTGTTCCACCATTTCCCATCATAAGGTCTGTAATGATTTTGGCATCATCGTCCTTGAGAACTAACATATTTGTACCGAACAATCCCTGTGTGTATTGAACACGGACTAGGATACACGAATTTTCATAATCATCTAATATCTCATTTTTGTGTACAAGAGTAACATACGGCGTTGTAATTAGAATTGGCTGTCCAAGCATCAGATTCATTGCGGTAGCAGATGAACCAATTGATATATTGGAAATTTCACCAATCACATCAGCCTCCTCTTTTGAAAAAAAATCCATAGAAAGACTCCTTCTTGAAAGCTACAATGGGGTTTAATAATATCATTTTACAAAACTTTTTAATTTTTGTCTATATAAGTTCAACTATTTTCATAAAAAAATATGATTCATAAAAGTACAAAAAGTTTCAGTGAAATAAATACAAATAACTGTTTACAAGGCATGTAAAAAATAGTATGGTTAATTATAAATTAGGAGTTGCTATTGATAGAAATTGATAGAAAGGTTAGGAAAGTATTTGTCATGAAAGAAAAAGAATTGGAAAACGTACTAAAAGAGCATAATCAAGAGCATATTTTTGAAGCTTACAAAAAGCTTGACGAAAAAGGAAAAGAGAAACTTATTGCGCAGATTGAGAAAATTGATTGGTCAATCTTAGCCATGGCAGGCCATGAGGAGCTTGCGCAGGAGCGGGGAAAACTTGTGCCATTGTCTGCTCTTGAAGTGCCAGAAATTGAGAAAAATAGAGCGAAATATGAGCAAGTTGGACTGGATGCGATCAAGGCAGGAAAAGTCGGTGCAGTGCTTCTTGCAGGAGGGCAAGGAACAAGACTTGGTTTCGACGGACCAAAGGGTAAGTACAATATTGGTATTACAAAAGAAATGTATATATTTGAACGACTGATTCGAAATTTACAGGATGTCACAGACAAGGTAGGCTGTTTCGTGCCATTGTATATTATGACAAGCGATAAAAATCATAATGAGACAACTGCATTTTTTGAAGAAAAAGATTATTTTGGCTATCCGAAAGATTTTGTTAAGTTTTTTAAACAGGAGATGGCGCCATCTGTTGACTTCAATGGAAAACTTTTTATGGAAGCGCCAGACTCACTCTCCCTTTCGCCTAATGGAAATGGTGGCTGGTTTTATTCTATGGCAGTGACAGGCGTTTTGAATGATGTTAAGGTGCGCGGCGTTGAGTGGTTAAATATTTTTGCAGTGGACAATGTGTTACAGCGTATTGCGGACCCTGTGTTTGTCGGTGCGACATTAGATTCAGGACGTGTCAGCGGTGCAAAGGTGGTTAGAAAGGCGGACCCCGAAGAAAAGATTGGTGTGCTTTGCCTTGAAGACGGAAAACCATCGATTGTTGAATACTATGAAATGACAGAGGAGATTATTAATTCTAGAGAGGCAAACGGAGAGCTTTCTTATAATTTTGGCGTAATTCTGAACTATCTGTTTCGCGTTGATCAACTGGAAGAAATTTCAAGCAAAAAAATGCCTGTCCATGTTGTAGAGAAAAAGATTCCGTACCTTGATGAAAATGGAGTGTTAATAAAGCCGGAGTCTCCAAATGGTTATAAATTTGAGTTGTTGGTACTTGATATGATTCATTTGTTTGAAAATTGTCTGTCATATGAGGTGGTACGCGACTATGAATTTGCGCCAATTAAGAACAAGACAGGCGTGGATTCTGTGGAGAGTGCGCGGGCGCTGCTACAAAAGAATGGTGTGGAATTATGATAAAAAATATAGTTTTCGATATTGGAAATGTGCTAGTGGATTTTCGTTGGCGTGCACTGATGGATGAGTTGCAGCTTGCACAAGAAACACGAAAGATTTTTGAGCGAACTGTATTTCGCAGTCCTTGGTGGGGAGAACTTGACCATGGTATTTATGAGGAGGCCGAAATACTGAAAAATTTTCGCGAGGATAACAAAGAGCATCTTGAGGAGTTTAATCTAGTATGGGATCATCGCGACAAGCTGGTAGAGCCCTATGCGTATGCAGTGGACTGGATCGTACAATTAAAAGAAGCTGGTTTAAAGGTGTATTTGCTTTCTAATTATCCGCGAGAGGTCTTTGCACTTCATACGGAGTGCGGAAATTTTCCATTTCTTGACAAAGTAGATGGAAAAGTAATTTCTGGTTTTGTGAAGAAGATTAAACCAAACGCAGATATCTATGAGCATCTTTTAAAAGAATATAGTCTTTGTGCCGACGAGTGTGTGTTTATTGATGACCGAGAGGAAAATATTGGGACTGCACGAAAACTTGGAATGAAAGGAATTGTGTTTGTAAGTTATGAACAAGCATGCGAGGAGCTTACAAGGTTGCTTCAAAATTAGGATTTTTAACAGCATTGTATCAATACTTGATATTGATACAATGCTGTATTAATTTAGATAGAATAAGAATGTAACATAAAGGTGATTTCTGTTAAAACGTGTTATATGGCTTGTTTCTATAATGGTAGAAAAGGTAGGAGTTCGTCAAAATACTGAAAGAAATTAGTGCTGTACCAGCCGCCTTTTTTGCGGTTTTCGACGGGTCTATAGTCATAGTAGACACCATTGATACCACAGTTGGTACAACTATCTATCGCCATCGATAACTTCACCGTTTTTCCGTCAGCCAATATCAGTTCTAGACAGGCGCCTTGGTTGCCACATTCTGCACCACCATAGATATAGTCTGCGCTGCTGAATAAGTCCTCCAGTATTTGGAGTGTTTCTTGGTTCGTGATCGTTTGGCTACAAAGTTTATAATCCGTAAACATATTTTGCACTTCTAATTTGGCTGAGACAATATTTTTGATATTGGTTATATCAAATGGTTCATAATTTAGCGTATCCTTCAATATGCTTTGTATTTCATTATATAGAGTAGAGTCTTGAAGTAAATATTCCATAGAACTATTTGTCTCAAAATCTTCCCAACAGCAATATAAATATCCCCCGTCAAATGCCGTTAGTTTTAAATCTTGATAACATAGTTTCCAGCCGCTTTCTTTCATTCCTTGCCAGCGATAATCAAAAGGTTTTGCTTCTAGTTTCAGACTGTGTACAAGTTCGATCAGTCGTTCCTGTACTTCTCCTGTTGGGATATAATAATAGGAAATATATGGTCTGATAATCGATGGCTGAACCTCAATGCACACTTGGTTTTCCTTCTGATTATAATATAGAGGAACGTTATTATATATTATATCTTCTTCGGCTTGCGTTGCATTCTTCGCAAGATTTTCTTGGCTGGTATCCGCGTCAGGAAGCGATTCTAATTGATTGTTAGTGGAATCCTTGTTGCTAGAAGAATTTCCGCTGTCAGTGGTTTTTATTGTGGATGCACTTTCTATAAAATCAATTTCTGTCTTGTCTCTAGTACTATTTTCCAATAGTTCTGTGCTTAATGTGGTTTCTTGTGTTTCTGTGTCGTTGAAGGTACAACCTATAAGACTGACACAGAGAATTAGCAATATATAAATATAATATAATTTTGTAATAGACGAATTTGGAATTATCTTAATTCTTTTTTTCAGCGCTTGTTTTTTATTTGCAATCTGGGTAGAGCAGTTTCTATTGCAAATATTGGAATGTTTAAATACTATATTTTGTTCATTCATTTTTATCAACTGCCTCTCTAAAATCTCACATAGTTTTGTGATTGCAATGCGAAATGGTAATTATTTTAGGAAACTAATTGCAGTATATGGCAATCGTGTTATTTGTGTCAACCTTTTTGCGTAATTTTTGCTAAAATACAGTAACAGTTTGCTCCTTTTTATATCCGCACCATGCATTTATTATATGGTACAAAACCAGTGCCTAAATGCCGGCTTGGTGGCATTTTGTGTGTATCGAATTGTTGTAATTTACATCAACTCATCTTGAAGGAATACGAACTCTGGTGTGGGTGTGACTTGTAATAACAGTTCAAGCTACATATCTTGTATAAATAGAAACTTTTGTTCTTCACAAGTATTATGATTTTTGGTATACTGTTAGATAAATTGGGAAATAAAAATAGTTTTTAAAATCTCTTTTGTGGTAACGATAAAATATGGAGGAAATTTATGCGTTTTGTAATTCAACGGGTGTGTGCAGCGGATGTTTCTGTAGAAGGAAAAGTGATTGGGCAGATTGGTCATGGACTGTTGGTGTTTGTAGGTGTATCTGATAGTGATGACAGGCAGATTGCAGATAAAATGATTGATAAGTTGATAAAGTTGCGTATTTTTGAGGATGCAGATGGAAAGACAAATTTGTCTATTCGCGATGTGGACGGTGAATTTTTAATTGTCTCACAATTTACATTGTATGCAGATTGTAGGAAAGGAAATAGACCTTCTTTTACACTGGCAGGCAAGCCGGACTTGGCAAATGCGCTGTATGAATATATTATCAGTGAGATTGGAAAAGAAGGATTTTCTGTGGCGCATGGCTCTTTTGGCGCAGAGATGAAGGTTTCGTTGTTAAATGATGGTCCGTTTACAATACTGCTGGATTCTGACGAGATTGTCAAATAGTTTATTTGCGATGGTTGTGAGAAAGGAGGCAGCAGTTGTGTTTACAACAATCTTTTCTGAATGGACGTGGCGTAATATAGTAATAAGAATTGTTTTGTCTCTTATTGTTGGTATTGTCATTGGTATTGACAGAGGAGCAAAGCGGCGGGGTGGCGGTGCACGAACCACAATTACAGTCTGTCTTGGCGCGACAATGGTTATGTTGATGGAGCAGTATTTGGAGGTGCTCTATCCAGAACGGTTTGATATTTCGAGAATTGCAGCACAGGTTATCAGTGGTGTTGGCTTTCTGGGAGCAGGCTCAATATTGGTGTCAGGACATCAGATTAAAGGTTTAACTTCTGCAGCGAGTATCTGGACTTGCGCTTGTATTGGGCTTGCCGTTGGGATTGGTTTTCTTGATGGTGCAGTGATTCTTACATCAGTGTGGCTTGTAGGAGTTCATCTAGTGCCCTATATTGAAGGTAGAGTATATCAATATTCGCGTTATTTGACACTCTATATAGAGGTGGTTGACGGCAAAGCGATTACCAATGTATCAAGACAGCTCAAGGAAGACAATTGCTTTGTGGATAGCTTTCATGTGGATAAACCCAAGGCAAAGGGACAACATTTTCAAATTGTGATGACTTTTCGACTACCACGCAAAGTGAACAGGGAAGCATATCTTGGAACGTTACAAAAGCTAAAAGGTGTTTTGTATGTGGACGAAATATAACGAATAGATTTTAATTTATTAGAAATACAAAGTTGAGAAAGGGAGCGCGAAAAGCATTTCAAACCGTTCGCCTCCAAGGCCGCTTTGCGGAGAAGTGCTAAGTTTCATACAGGAAAAACGCAAAAGATAGCGTTTTTTATTTCTATTTGAGTCGCAAGAAGCGGCATGGGGGATTAATATGGAAGAAATGAACCATGGTTATTTTGAGGAGGCGTTGTCAAATTTTACAAAGGATTTTGCTTATGGTGGTGCGATTCGACATTTAGTAGATCATGGATATACAGTGGACCGAATTATCAAAGAATTTAATTATCCAATTTCGCGGGAAGCCATAGAAAAGATTGTGAATCAATATCTACAAACAAAAAAGAAATAAAAGATTTTAAAGTATAAGGGGGAAGTCAGATGGCAATGACACAGTTACAAAAGCTTGAATTAAATAAACGAGTGGATAAAATCTTTCATGCGCCATCGAATGTGCCAGCGGGGAATCATCAGCCAGAAATTGCATTTGTGACACCAATGTCAGGTAATTTGGAATTGGTACAGAGTTCGATAAAGGATGCTGTGGCATCTTTAAAAGCGCACGACAAAATGTTTCAGAATATGCGCAGCAATATGGTATATTGGGCTAGTGATAAAATTACCTCAAAAGTGACACCAATGTCATTTATTTTGATGGGAAAAGCGTTTGAAAACAATGCAATTGTGGACGATATGGTGAATATTGTGGATAAGTTTTTGAATTTTGAGATGCTTTGTGGATATCTAAAGTTTTACCATGCTAGGTGTCGCTGTATTCTTGTTTTTATGGATTGTACTTATGCACAATTTGAGGCAATGGATTTTTATATTGTGGATATTGAGGTGGCAAAACAACAACTCAATCCATTTCTAAAATATCGGTTGCTTGTCATTACTAAAGATAAAATGGTGACTGGCAGCGAATTAATGATGCGGATAATAGGATGATAGTGTGAAATTAAAATTTCACCATCCTGATTTGTACGCCTGCTGAAGCAGGCAGATGGGAGTTAGCGTGAGAAGTACTTCTAACTGCCTGTGGCAGTTTCCACTCGCAGTCAAGGTTGTTTTGTGGAGAAGTACTAAGTTTTACGCTTAATTTGAGATTTGGCAAAGCGAAATCAGGGGCATAAAAAATGTAGATATAACAGGCGATGTTATCTATTGTTTTGCAATAGGATTTTGATATGAGATGCTGCTATTAATACGGAGGTATGAATGATAGGTGAATTTAGATGGAAAAGAACCAGATACAATCTATTTATTAGTAAATGGGGAATTGCCATTATACTCGAAGCCGGATATAAGATTTTATCAGAGACAAAAAGACCAGTTCAAACAGAAATAATACAAATTGCAGATAATCTATATTTCTATCCATCGCTTCAGCCATGGCCAGAAAGCGAACAGTTGGTAGCGGAGGAAGTATTGTGTTTTTGCAAGGGATTAGAATTTGTGCGTTCAAATATATCCCGCGCAGTAGAAAATCATCCTTGCCTAATAACTTTGCGAAGTATTCATTTTTCCGCGTGTAATATGCAAAATGAAGCATTGACAGCCTGCGCGATTCAATGGGCAAGTGAGGCTTTTGACTTCTCTATGCCAGAAATAAAAGCTGTGTTTGATAACACCCAGTTACCTTGTGGAAAATATATCTATGATTTTTCTGCACTTGTGCAGAATTGACATTGTTAAGACATTGTTTCAAGTTCCAATTAGAATATAGTAGATAAAAGATGGAAAGGCTAATGAAAAATGAAGAAAGATGGTTACTATTATTATTGCAAGGGAGAGGAAAGTAGAGAAAATAATCAAATAGAAACTGCAATCCAATATTATCTAAAATCCGTTCTACTTGAAAAACATTTTAAGACTTATGCGCGTCTATATGAATGCTATTTTATGCTGAATCAATTTGATTTAGCCAATTATTTTTTAACATTAGCATACCAAGGAAATCCCAATAATGATAAAGTTGCATTTCAATATGCCATGTATCTGATTCGGGAAAAAGAGACAGCGATGGCAAAGAAAATTTTAGCAGATATTATAAAGCGGAACCCAACTTACAAGCATGCAAAACTGGAATTTCAAAAATTGCAGATGCAACAGAAATATCAAAAACTTATTCAGTTTTTGGAAGAAATTAGAGTGGATTACAAAGGTTATCTCGGCACAAAATCGCTTTGTTTATTACATTGTTATTTGCTTGGTTTTCAGGCAGATAAATTACTTTTTAAAAAACCAAAAGTTGTCGAGGAAAAAGAGCAGATTTTGGGTCTTGAAGATGCAATATGGAATTTTATGAAAGAATTCCAACGATGGATTGAATTAAAATACGCCTGTAAATTAACACAGTCATGGAGTAATATTCTACGATTTCATACAGATAATGAGGAGGAAGCCTTTGATTTATTTTATCAAGAACTGCATATTTTTTATCAGAGTGGGATATTTATAGAACCTCAAGAACAAGATACCAATGAAAAAAATAAAAAGCAGTATTGTGCTGAAGATGTGCAGATTTACGGGCAGGATATCACTCTCGTTTCCTTAAAAAAAACACAATATAATCATGAATTTTATCAACGATTATGGAAAGTATTGACCATGATAAAAAGGCGTCCTCTTTTCTTGCTGGAAGAAAAATCATTGACACTGACTAATATTTTTCTGCGCGGTTTTATTGAGGCATATAATCGAAGTCATGAGGAAGAAGCAGCATATACATTTTTTCCGGGATTTGAAAAGTGGGTCAATCAGAGAGAAAAATTAAAGGGATACCATCCTTGGCATAAAATTTTTCTGTTTATAACGGCGAACCAGAGCGAAGCATTTGATTTGTTTTTTACCTATCTGGAGGAATATTTGGAAATCAATTCTTAATCTATTTTTGATATACTATGCAATATAGAATCTGCATAAATTTATCATGTTTTATGTACCTTAGAGTTTCAGTGATATTCTACAATCGTAGATAACGATAAGACTATATCAAAATAGGAATCGGGAAATGACTTTCGGAAGTCTTCTTGTTACTGCCATTGTGCAAGGAACTAGATATTACTATGAATGAATTGTCGTCTGGTGAAAGGATGTCGAAACAAAAGGCACACGGGCACCCGTCATCAAACCGATTTATCGGTTCGCTGACGGGTGCCCGGCGCGCGAGTAGGGGAAAGATAAACTTTCCCCTACTCGATTGTATACAGCGCGCAAATAGAGAAAGAAGGCACTTCCTTACTCACTTAAAGTTTCGCTCTGTAGTGACAAATCTTCAAAGACACGAATATTGTTTTGAGATAAGGTTTTAATAATTTGAATTATTGTCTGAAAATCAGAGATTAAATCTTTAGAACAAGCATCTGCTTTGTTATAAATTTGTTCTAAATCACCATTATGTCCAGATTGGATTGTATTAATCATTTCGGTTCCATAGGAGTGTAATTTTTTATGTTTTCCGTCCAATGCATTCCAGATTTTTATAAGTTGTGGATTAACTGGCTTGAAAGCATAATAAAAATGACCAAGGCCACATTTCCGACAGTCCGTCTGTAAAATCTTTAGAGATTTAGTTTGTGCCATCTCCTTCAATATATTTAACCATCTGTGGTGTGCCTCAATTGCACTGTTGAGACAGTTCAATAGAACTTGATTATCCAACATGTAAAATGTATCTTGAACCATAGTACCAATAATTTTTGTTGATTCTTCCAAGTGTTCTTCTATTTCTTTTGATGGCTGTACCAATTTGGCAATTGAATTGCTAGAAAAAGCGAGGGACGCTATATTGTCTTGTAAGTTCTCACATTGGGTATTTGCATGTTGCGCTTGATGGTCCATCTCATGAATGGAACTGCTAATTTCCTCACTGACAGCAGCTAGAGAAGCGACAGAATCTGCAATGTGATCCATTCCTTTGCGATTGTTTCCAGTAATCTTCCAGACATTTTGAATATTGTTGTTAATATGTTCCAGTTCGTCGACGGTGCTGTCTACACTCTCAGAACTTTTGCGGGAGGCTTCTTGGATATTGGAAACAAGAGCTCCCATACGCCCGGTAAGCGCTTTGGCTTCTTCTGCGAGGTCACGAATTTCCTGTGCGACAACAGTAAATCCTCTGCCAGCATCTCCTGCCCTTGCAGCTTCTATTGAAGCATTTAGTGCCAAAAGATTAGTCTGAGCAGAAATAGAACTAATTGCAGAGATTGCTTTTGTCATATCATCAACAGTTTGAATTAAGCCTCCAATATCTGTTTTCATTGCCTGCGCAGTGGAGATTGCAGTAGTGGACAGATTAGAGATGGAAGTCAACTCGTTTTCACAGTCGCGGATATCTTCCATAATATTGTTGGATTCACTTGATACTTCGATAATAGTTGCAGTTAAGCTCTCATGTGCCTTTGATACTTCTGAGGTAATTTTTGCAGTGGAATTTGCTGCTTTATTAATGTTTTCCACTGCATTTGCAATTGATGTGTTGATTTGTTCTATGTTGGTGGCGTTAGTTTCCAGGGTCAAATCCATCGCACTCATATGGATAACAGCATCCATAATTTTCATTACAGCTCGCTCAAATTCCTTACGTCCATTGATTAAACGCTGGTGGATTTGATTGAGTGCTCCATTTCGGGGATCATAGTTCATCTCCACAAGGCGAGAAATGGATTCAATCGCTGTGTTTGACGCTTTCTTTCTAATTTTCATAGTGACATATCCTTTCGGTAATCAATATTTGCAGTACAATAATTTTATAAAAATATTGCACAAATATAATTTTGAAAAAATTGATAAATAATAAATAAAAACATAAGTTTTGGTAAAAATTATTAAAATATAGGCTATAAATTTATTTGCTATTATAACCTTTATAAAATATTTGTCAATCTGAATTATATCTTAGCTTTGCATTTCCATTTGCTTTTTTGAGCATTCTTCACAAATATAGTTAATTTTTAAATCATAAGAAAGCATTGGAACACCCAATTGTTTTTGCAGTTGTTCTGTTAAGTCATCTAACAAGATATCGGATAACTTCCCACAATATCGACAGATAAGGTGGTCATGCCGTGTTATATTGTCATAGCGATCCGGCAATCCCTCTAATGAAATTTTTCGGATAAGACCCTGTTTATACAAAGTAGATAAATTGTTGTACACAGTGGCAAGCACAACACTTGGGTTGCTTTCTTTTAAACGAAAAAAAATCTGTTCGGCAGATAAATGTTCGTTGGAGGCATTTATGATTTCTAAAATTTGTTTGGCGTTTTTAGTCATATAACTCCTTTTTAAATAATTAGAATTATTCTAATTTTTATTATAGTATTGTAGAATAATTTGTCAAGAGAAAAGCCAATTTTTGCTAAAAACCGATTTTAAAACGTTATTGTAAAACATTAATGTTTTAGTTTAATGGCATTAATTTTTGTAATTTAATATTGGTATGGTCTAAGAATTTTTATATAAAGGAATATATTACAAAAATAATGTAGGATAAGTAGAAATTTATTTTATTTGTGAAAATATAGTCTTGCCAAGTTCTTTTGCGTCTGATGTCATCAAAATATTTTTATTAGATATGTGTATATAGAA
>ERZ778503.352-NODE-352-length-39152-cov-5.598307_pt1 | contig 39152 bp, 30 predicted proteins | sample MGYA00510047_ERZ778503 | MGnify/ENA primary metagenome ERZ778503 (study PRJEB29527, sample SAMN07138965) | mouse gut metagenome | material: feces | host: mouse | place: China:Nanjing | collected 2016-01-25 ... | reverse complement strand
TTGTCACATGACGCCGGTGGCCGTTGACAAGGTGGTTGCCGATACTCCTGCCGACCAGGATATGATCTACGATCTGTTTGGCCGGCGACTGACCCGCATGACCAAACCGGGAGTGTATATTGTAAACGGCAAGAAAGTTCTTGTTAAATAAGGAAACGGTCTGCCGTTAGGGCAGTGCTTACTGAATATGTAGCCGGAAAGGAACGATTTGTTTCCCTTCCGGCTCTTTTTTTCAGCAGGATGAAAGACTGAGACCAATAAGGAAACGTCCGGTCGGCAAGAACCTTATAACCGATTCCTTTTTGGGGGACTATAGATATTGGAAACGATTTTTTAGAAATATTTCTCTCTTTATTTCTTTTGTTTACGAATATTTCGTAGATTTGTGGCGTGAATAAAATTATGCACTTATGGAAAGACTAACTCCACAGGAAGAGACTATCATGCGTTGCATCTGGAAACTGGGAACATGCCAGATCCGCGATATTCTGGATGCGCTTCCCGAGGCGCAGCCATACACTACGATAGCCTCTGTTGCCAACAATCTGAAGCGTAAAGGCTATTTGCAAGTTTCCAGGCGAAAGAATTCGTATGAATATGTTCCGCTGATTCCCGAGAGCGATTACAAGCAGGAGTTTGTAAACAGTGTGGTGGGCCATTTCTTTCATAACTCCTATAAGGAGATGGTTTCTTTTTTTGCCAGGGAACAGAAAATATCGGCAGCGGAGTTGCAAGACATCCTCCGGCTGATAAACGACGGTGATGACGAATCCTAAACAACAAATTCGTATGTCCTTTATTTTTTCTTTTCTGATACAAGCCAATCTCCTGCTGATTGTTTTTTGGGGAGCTTACTATGGTTTTTGCAGATCCTCTGCTTCCTTGCAAATACGGCGGATACTGTTGTGGGCGATGGCGGCGGGAGCCTTTTCTCTCCCTCTCATCCCTTTTTCGGTGAGCCCGCGCTCCGATATACAGACGGTGACCGAAAGATTGCGGACGATAGCCCTTCCTGTATCCACGGTACCGGCGGAACAACCGGTCGGTACATGGTTGCCGATTGCCGGTGAGCAACTCCGTGGATATGCCCTTATGGCGTACGGAGGCGTGGCGGTGGTGCTGATTCTCCGTTTTCTGGTGCAATGGCTCAGCCTGTTCCGTATGTACCGGAGAAGCCGTACGCGGTACGGGGCCGACGGCACCCGTTTGCATGTACTGCCCGGTGCGGGGGCATCGTTCTCTTTCTTCTGCTGGATTTTCTTATACGAACGGGATATGGAACAGGACGATCTGCCTTATATCATCGCCCACGAAGCGGCCCATGTTCGTGGATGGCATTCCCTGGATGTCTGTTTCGGGCAGGTGTTGACGGCGCTGTGCTGGTTCAATCCGGTAGCATGGATGTACGGGGCGGAAACGAAGCGGCTGACGGAATATCTGGCCGACAGGCAGGTGCTTCGACAGGGAGTGAGGCGCAAAGACTATCAAATGCGGTTGTTGCGTAGTTTTGCCGCTGCCGGGCATGTACAGGCTGGATGCCATTTTAATGCTTCCGAGCTTCGATCCCGCATTGTCATGATGAACCGGTCGTCCGATACCGGTCATTATAAGATGGCCCTTGTCGTTTTTCTGTTGATTTTTGCAGGGGCGCCTTTCAGCGGTGTGATAGGGCGGTCGGCGGCTTCTTTCGGTGCGGAACCTGTCTCTCCGGCTACCTCCGCTTTACAGGGCATCTGGATGATGCGCCATCCCGACAAGGCTACTCCCACCTACAGCTATAAACTGTTGAATAAAGACGGCACCTATCTCAATTTGCGTTCGTATGACGACCGGCGCACTTTTACCGTCATGCGGCAGGGCACTTATCGGGTGATTGCGCCGGATCTCTATGTGGAAAATCTGAAGGAGGAGTTCGGAGAAGCCGTCTTGTGGGATGTGGAGATACCGATAACCTATACGGTGGCGGACGATCGTTTGCATGTGTCGTTCCGCTTGGGCGGACAAATCTATTCCGAGGTGTGGGAACGCCTTCATGAACCGATGTATTGAAAAATTTTTGGCCAAAAATAAAAATAGTATTCATTTAAAACAGAACATTATGCAAACCATTAGAAAACAAATAATGAGCGGCATCCTGCTGTGCTGTCTTTGGCTGCTTCCGACCCTGGCGGGAGCCAGACATATTGAAGGCGTATGGAAGATGGAAAGCGGCAACCGTATGAACTACAAAGTGTTGAAGAGCAACGGTACATATATCAATCTGCGGTCCGAGGACGGCGGTCGGACGTTTCATGTCACCCGCATGGGCAATTACGAAATTGCCGCTCCCGGGGTGTATATCGAGCATTTGAGGTATGAAAACGGTTCCCGGTGCGACTTCCCGTTCACCATTTCCTACCGGAAAGAAAAGAAAAAACTGATGCTGACTTTCGACCTTCACGGAACCGTCTGCAAGGAGACGTGGAAAAAAGTCCGTTCTTCCGTCTGGCGTAAGTCCGGGCGTATGGACTTCTAAAAACAACCGGTTTCCCTGCGGTCACGGGCACCGCAGGGAAACCGTTAAAGTTTTCGGCTGCTCGATAATCGCTTCCGTAATATTTCCGGCAGTTCGGAAATAGTCGTATCTTTGTCTCCCTTTGAGCAAAATACCCTGTTTATGACGACAACGGAGAACATATTGGCGCTGGCGGAGAGAAACAGCCGCCGGGCACGGGACATTATCCGCGACACCCGTCTGGAATCCATCTGGCAGTCGGTGGGAGCCGAAGTCCATCTGGTGGGTTCCTTGTCGATGGGGCTTCTGATGAAGCACCGCGACATTGATTTTCATGTCTATTCTTCCCCTTTGACGCTGACCGACAGTTTTGCGGCCATGGCACGCCTGGCCGAACATCCTTCTATTGTGAAACTGGAATGCGCGAACCGGCTCCATACCGACGAAGCCTGTGTGGAATGGCATGCCTGGTATCGGGATGCCGACGGCGAGTTGTGGCAGATCGACATGATCCATCTGGTGCGCGGTTCGCGTTATGACGGGTATTTTGAGAAAATGGCTTCGCGCATAACGGCTGTACTGACCGACGAACTGCGTGCGGTGATCCTCCGGTTGAAATACGAGACTCCCGCCACGGAGAAAATCATGGGCGTGGAATACTATCAGGCCGTCCTACGCGACGGCGTGCGTACGTATGCGGAACTGACAGAGTGGCGTATGGCCCATCCCGTTGCCGGTATCATCGAGTGGATGCCGTGATGTCCGGCGATGCGGTCGGGGATATGTTCGAACAAACGAAAGCTTGGGGATATGGACGAGAAAGTATTGGAAAAACTGAAGATTCTGGCCGAATCGGCTAAGTACGACGTGTCCTGCTCTTCCAGCGGAACGGTGCGTTCCAACCGGCAGGGCACGCTGGGCAACACCGTGGGCGGCTGGGGAATATGCCACAGCTTTGCCGAGGACGGGCGTTGCATCTCTCTGCTGAAAGTCATGCTGACGAACTATTGCATTTACGACTGCGCCTACTGTATCAACCGGCGTACCAACGACCTGCGGCGCGCCACGTTCAGTGTGTCGGAGCTGGTGGAACTGACCATTGCTTTCTACCGTCGCAACTATATCGAAGGGCTTTTCCTGAGTTCGGGGGTGGTGCGCAATCCCGACTATACGATGGAGCGGTTGGTGTGGGTGGCCAAGGACCTGCGCGAGGTGCACCGCTTTAACGGATACATCCATCTGAAAAGCATTCCCGGCGCCAGCGGCGAGCTGGTGCGCCAGGCCGGGCTGTATGCCGACCGTCTGAGTGTGAACATAGAGATACCCACCGAATGTCATCTGAAGATGCTGGCCCCGGAGAAAGACCATAAAAGCGTGTTCGGTCCGATGCGGTCTATCCAGCAAGGGGTGCTGGAGAATAAGGAAGAGAGGAAACTTTTCCGTCACGCTCCCCGTTTCGTTCCCGCCGGACAGAGCACGCAGATGATCATCGGCGCCACCCCGGAGACCGACAGAGACGTGCTTTCCCTGTCGTCGATGCTGTATCAGCGCCCCACGATGCGGCATGTGTACTATTCCGGTTACGTATCGGTGAATACTTATGACAGCCGTTTGCCCGTGCTGAAACAACCGCCGCTGGTGCGTGAGAACCGGTTGTATCAGGCCGACTGGCTGATGCGTTTCTACCAGTTCAGGGCCGACGAGATTGTAGACGAAAAAAATCCGTTTCTGGATCTGGAGATCGACCCCAAGCTGGCCTGGGCGTTGCGCCATCCCGAACAATTTCCCGTGGATGTGAACAAGGCCGACTACGAGCGTATTCTCCGCATTCCCGGGGTGGGCGTCAAATCGGCCCGGCTGATAGTGGCCTCGCGGCGTTTTTCCCGGCTGGGCTATTACGAGCTCAAGAAGATGGGCGTGGTGATGAAGCGGGCCCGTTATTTCATCACCTGTAGCGAACTGCCCATGCAGACCGTCAATGAGATTACGCCCCGGCGCCTGCGCGATATGTTTCTTCCGCCGGCTGCGAAGAAGAGCGACGGACAACTGACGCTGCCTTTCCCGACCGATGAAAACACCTGATGCTTTATGGTTCTGTTTGTCTACGATTATAGTTTTGAAGGATTGCTGACGGTCGTTTTCGAAGCTTACGCCCGCAAGCGGTTTCCCGACGCGCTGTTGCGGGAGGGATGTCCCCTGCCGCTGTTTTACGACGAGGCGATCACCGTGCTTACGGATGAAGGAAGGGCCGGACGCGTGTGGAATGCGCTGAAGAAAAAGCTCTCGCCGATGGCACTGGGCTGCCTGTCGCAGTGCTGGCTGTCCGAACGGGAGGGCGTGGACCTGCTGCTTTTCCGCTACATGCGCAAGACGATCGACGCCCGTATGTCCATCGAAACGAATTTTGCCGATCCCGATGTGCTGGCACTGTCCCGCATCTGGAAGAAAGTCAACGCCGAGCGTATCCGTCTGTTGCAGTTTGTGCGTTTCCAGCGGGCCTCCGACGGAACGTATTTCGGTGCGCTGGAACCCGATTATAATGTGCTTCCGCTGGTGGTAGACCATTTTAAGGACCGTTTTGCCGATCAGCGGTGGCTGCTGTACGACATCCGGCGGCGCTACGGTTTTTACTACGATCTGCACCGGGTGGAGGAAGTGACGTTCGACACCGGCGACGAGCGCGAGCAGCATCTGATAACGGGACTGCTCCGCGACACGATGATAGCCGACGACGAGCGCTTCTTCCAGCAACTGTGGAAGGCCTATTTCCATTCGATCTGCATCCGGGAACGCCTGAATCCCCGCAAGCATAAGCAGGACATGCCGGTGCGCTATTGGAAATACCTGACGGAAAAGCAACCTTAAACCGTGTGGTGCGGAAGGATTGTCGGCGATGTGGACCGGAAAACTTGCCGTCAAGGCGTGATTTCTGTAAATCATGCCTTGTTTTGTACACATCGTGCTTTGTTGGGCAGACATCAAATCGCAGTGGCAGAAAGGCGTGTGCACTCCTGCCTTTTTTCGGCTGCAAAAGGGCATAAATAAAGGGGGAAGGGGCTTTCTTTGTAGCCAAACTTTTTTTACCTTTGCATGACGATATTTAACGAATCAATGATATGAAAAAGGTTTTCTCAACTTTATGTTGTCTGATGGCACTGGAGGCTGCGGCTACTATTCCGCCGGGCTATTACGACCGGGCCGACGGCAAGAAAAAAGCGGATTTGAAGTCTGCCTTATATACGATTATAGGCCATGCCGACGTGTTGAACTATGGCAGCGGGACCGGTGCCACGTGGAGCGGTTTTTATGAAACGGACCGTATGCCGAACAATCAGGTGCGCGACCGCTACAGCAACGGCATTTTTTATTTCAGCGGTCATGCCGGTTCCGTTCCTTCGGGCATGAACATCGAACATTCGTTTCCCAAAAGCTGGTGGGGCGGTAGCAAGACACAGGCTTACAAGGATATCCATCATCTGATGCCTTGCGAGACGAAGATCAACAGTTCGAAGAGCAATTATCCGATGGGTAAGGTGACGACGGTGAAGACCGACAACGGATGTACGAAGATCGGTACCGGGCCCGGAGCCAACGGACGGTCGATCCAATTGTGGGAACCAGACGACAAGTGGAAAGGCGACTTTGCCCGTGTGTATTTCTACATGGCCACCTGTTACCAGAATTACAACTGGGAGGGAACGCAAGCTTTGAGCACGCTGGAAAGAAACAACTGGCCGACGTTGCAACCGTGGGCCTACAAACTTTTTCTGCAATGGTGCAAGGACGATCCGGTAGACGACATAGAGCGGGAGCGCAACGAGGCTGTCTATGCGATTCAGGGTAACCGTAATCCTTTTGTCGATTATCCGAACCTGGCGGAATACATCTGGGGCGACAGCATCAATTATGCGTTTTCCGTGGATGGGTCGGCTACGGTAGAACCCGGCCCGGGGCCGGATGAGCCGGGCGACGGTGAGACGGAGACGTTGCTGGAAGAGAGCTTTGCCCAGCAGATCGGCCGTTTTACTTCCGTGCATTACGACGGCAGTGCTTCCAACATGTGGACTCCCAATACGTCATACCACTGCATGATGGCCAATGCCTATAGCAAGGGAAAGAACGCCGACGACTGGCTGGTGTCGCCCGAAATCGACCTGAACGGTTATCAGTCGGCTACACTGACTTTCGAGCATGCGGCAGGCTATCATAAATCGAATGCGCTGGAAGACTGGTTCCAGGTGCTGGTGTCCGAGGCGTATGACGGTGTGCCCTCACAGGCCGATTGGACGGTTTTGTCGCCGGCCTATCCCGGCAGTTCTTCCGGCGGTTTCACCAGTTTCGTCCCCTCCGGTGAGGTGGATCTGACGGACTATGCCGGAAAGAAAATCACGCTGGCGTTCCGTTACCGTGCCAATGCTTCCGCCTGCTATGCCTGGGAGGTGAAACAGGTGAAGGTGACGGCTGATCCGATACCGGTGTCCATCGATCAGAATTTTGCATCGCCGGTGGAAGGCGAGGATGCGGTGTTTACCCTGGACGGTACGTATGTGGGTAAGGAACTGCCGTCGCGTCGCGGTGTGTATGTGGTAAGGAAAAGCGGTTATACCTATAAAGTAGTCAATCCATGATGATGGTCCGATTCGCATTTTTGTGGTGCCTGTTGGCGCCTGTTGTATCCGTTTGCGGACAAGCGGTATGGTACCGCAGTGTGCAGGGCTTGAAACAAGCCGAACTGAAAACGGCGTTGCACCGGCTGATACAGCCTGCCTCCGTGTTGAAATACGGCGGCAAGGGTGAGGGATATACATGGGCCGGTTTTGCCGTGACCGACTCGCTTCCGGGCGGTTATGTGCGCGACCGCTACAGTCATGAGAACCGCAGATTGAACGGGTTGAATGCCGTGGAGGGGATGAACATCGAACATATTTTTGCCAACAGCTGGTGGGGGCATACGGTGAACAACGCCTATCGCGACTTGTTCAACCTTTTCCCCAGCGACGGGTCGGCCAACGGGCGTAAGAGCAACAATCCCATAGGGGTGGTGAACGGAAACGTGCAGTTCGACAACGGCGTGATCCGTGTGGGCAAATCGGATTCCTATCGTTCCGATTCGCTGATTACGGCCTGGGAACCAGCCGATAACTGGAAAGGCGATTTTGCGCGTACCTACTTTTATATGGCTACCTGCTATCAGCACATGGCGGAGGAGTGGCAGACCACGGAAGGACTGCTGACCGTAGCGCCGAATACGTATCCCACCTTGCAGCCCTGGGTGTCGGAACTGATGCTGGAATGGGCTGCCGCCGATCCGGTGGACGATATAGAACGTGCGCGCAACGAGGCGGTGTATCGGATTCAGGGCAACCGTAACCCGTTTGTGGACTGTCCTTCGCTGGCCGAATACGTATGGGGCGACAGTGTGGATTATGTTTTTTATCTGGACCGGCATTCCGTCGTCCCCGAACTGTTTGTTCCCGCCGACGGCGAGACGATCGATTTCGGATTGCAGGCCTTGAGCAAAGGGCTGATGGCGCGCGTGCCGTTGCGGGGACGGAATCTTCCCGACGGGCTGACGGTACGGACGGACAACGATGTATTCGTGCCGGCCTGTACCTCCTTTACGGCTGACGAACTGTTGGAAGGCAGCGAAATAGTGCTGGCCTGCTATCCGCAGGAAGGAGGCCGGTATCGTACGGTGCTCACCCTGACGGGCGAGGGCTTCCGCCAGACCGATACGCTTTGTGTGGACTTTGTGGACGGGATTCCCGCCTATCCGGCTTCGGACGTGGTATGTTCGGTGAACAGCAAGCGATTCACGGCCACCTGGATGGCTTATGAACCGAGAGCGGAATATACGCTGGAGGTGTATACGAAAGACGACAACGGGACGCGCCGGTTGCTGAGCGGTTATCCGCTGACGCTGACCGACACGATGAGTGTGGTGAAGAATCTCAAGGCGGATGCGACGTATTATTATACCGTGTCGTGGTTCGACCGGAACGATGGCGTCCTGAAAGCCGTCTCCAACGAGGTGGAGGTAAGGATGCCGGAGGTGGAACCCGTCTTTACGGTGGGCGCGGCTCAGTTGCAGTTTGCCGCCGTGCCGGGCGAGCCTTCGCCGGCGCAGACGGTGTCGGTAACGGCACTGGAGGTTCCGGTATATGTTACCTCCGTTTCGGTGAATGCACCCTTCGAGGTGAGTGCCGACGGCGAACAATGGGGCGGTGAACTGACCCTTTCGGGAGCGGCGCCGTCGTTCAAGGTGCGTCTGGGACGTGTGGCCGAAGAAGGATTCTACGAGAGCGAACTGGTGGTGTCTACGCCCGATGTGCCGGAAATTGTGGTGGCGCTGACAGGAGAGGTAGACCGTTCGAAAGCGTTCTTCGAGACCTTCGAGAGCGGTAGCAAGGGCGCCTATGCCCTGGGCGAGGTGCAGTGTGCCGCCGCCCGTTGGGAAATGGAAAACGCTTTGTTGGGTACGGATGCGAATGACGGTAAGAACGGTGCCAAATCGGTGCGCATGAAAGTGGTCCAGAACAGTGCGACCAAGGCCTATTCCACCCGCCTGGAGATGCTTGAGGATAAAGCCGGCGGATGCGATTCGCTGTGGTTCTGTGCCGGACTGTATGGCAAGGACACCGGAGCGCGGCTTACGGTAAGTTATTCCGTCGACGGCGGGCTGACATGGATTCCCGTAGTGAAAGAACTGGCTTTTGCGAAAGGCGAATGGAAGCGTTACGGTTATAAACTGAATGTACCGGGCCGGGTAAGGCTGAAATTCGAAGGCACAGGCAGTGCCAAACGTCTGAATATCGACGATGTGCAGATGAGCCACTATGAAACGGCGGATGCCGTGCAGGGGCTGCCGGCGCTTGAAACGGAACAGGTACGGGTGTTCACTACCGACGGTATCCTGCTGCGTGTGACTACGCGCAGGAATGCGTTGAAAGGTTTGCCGCGTGGAAATTATATCATAAAATGACGCAGCGCTATTTCATCTATTTGTCGTACGACGGGACGCGTTATCACGGTTGGCAGATTCAGCCGAACGGCAGCAGTGTGCAACAGGTGTTGCAGGATGCGCTGTCCACTGTGTTGCGCCGCCCGCTGGCGGTGGTGGGAGCCGGCCGTACCGATGCGGGGGTGCATGCCCGTGTGATGGTGGCCCATTTCGACTGGGAGACAGTCGGGGATGCACGGCTCGACACGGGACAGCTCACTTACAAGCTGAACCGCCTGTTGCCCCCCGATGTAGGTGTGTATCAGGTGGTGCCTGTGCGCGGGGACGCCCATGCGCGTTTCAGTGCGTTGTCGCGCACGTATCACTATTTTGTACATACCCGTAAGGATCCGTTTTCCCGCGCCTATTCCTACCGTTTGTTTTCGGAACCCGATTTCGAGGTGATGAATCGTGCGGCGGCCTTCTTGCCCGATTATACGGATTTTACCAGCTTTAGTAAGGTGAATACCGACACCAAGACCAACAACTGCCGGGTGATGACAGCCGAATGGCGCCCGTCGGGCGCCGGTGGCTGCTGGTGTTTCGAGATAAAGGCCGACCGTTTCCTGCGCAACATGGTGCGGGCCGTAGTGGGCACGCTGCTTGAAGTGGGCCGGGGCAAGATGACGGTGGAGGAGTTTTGCAGGGTGATCGAACGGAAGGACCGTTGCAGTGCCGGGGAATCGGTGCCGGGCCATGCCTTGTTTTTGATGGACGTGGCCTATCCGGCGGATTTGTTTGAACGGAGAAACGAATAGCAAACGTTAGTGTGTCATGTGGTTATTACTGGCTTTCTTGTCGGCGGCCCTGCTGGGCTGTTATGATGTATTCAAGAAAAAATCGTTGCGGAACAACGCCGTCATACCGGTGTTGTTTCTCAATACGTTGTTCTCGGGGCTGATTTTTCTGCCTTTCATCGTGCTTTCGGCTTGCGGCAGCCTGCCGCAGGACAGCATGCTCTACGTGCCGTCGGCCGGATGGGAAGTGCAGAAATACATTGTGCTGAAATCCTGTATCGTGCTTTCCTCCTGGTTGTTCGGCTATTTCGGAATGAAGCATTTGCCGCTGACGATAGTGGGGCCCATCAATGCGACACGCCCCGTGCTGGTGTTGCTGGGAGCCTTGCTGTTTTTCGGTGAGCGGCTGAACCTGTATCAGTGGATGGGCGTGCTGCTGGCCGTGCTCTCTTTTTTCCTGCTGAGCCGGAGCGGGCGGAAGGAAGGCATCGACTTCGGTCACAACCGTTGGATCTTCTGTATGGTGGCGGCCAGTCTGCTGGGGGCAGTGAGCGGACTGTACGACAAATACCTGATGTCGACCGAAAGCGGGGTGGGGCTGAACCGCATGGTGGTGCAGTCGTACTACAACCTGTATCAGTTCGGTATGATGGGAGTGATGATGCTCGTGCTGTGGTATCCGTATCGCCGTCGCACGACGCCTTTCCGGTGGGATACGTGCATTCTGCTCATCTCCGTGTTCCTTACGGCGGCAGACTTTGTCTATTTCCTTTCGCTGAGCCTCGACGGTGCGATGATCTCCATTGTCAGCATGGTGCGCCGGGGCAGTGTGGTGGTGTCGTTCCTGTTCGGGGCGTTGCTGTTCCGTGAAAAGAATTTAAAAAGCAAGGCGGTGGATTTGTTGCTGGTGTTGCTGGGTATGATTTTCCTGTACTGGGGTTCCGTTTGTCGATAAAAATAACTAAGTTTGCAGAAGAATAGAAGACCGAACGATGATGAAAAAGATAATGGTGCTACTTGGGGTGTTGTGTGTGCTGCCTTCGTTGCAGGCCCGTCGTATGCGTGATGTGTTTGCCGAGATGCCCGATAGTGTGCTGGAGCTTCTCACCCGGAACAACCGGTTGGACTGTATCGATTTTATAGAGAACAACATGACGGCCCGGGTGCGGAATGCGATGGATGATTATTCCGAACTGAAAGCGTTGAACGATACTTACCTGCAATTGCAGCTGACGGCGGCCAGCCGGGTGGAGATGAAGTTGCTTACCGTTTCCGACTCCGTGCAGTATGTTTGCATGGTGCGTACCTATGCCGGACCGGTGGAGGAGAGTACGGTGGCTTTTTATACGGCGGACTGGCAGCCTTTGCCGGCGAGCGCGCATTGGCGGGAACCGCACTACGATGATTTCTGGGTGCGGTCGGATACGGTATCGGCCGAGGCATGGAAGGAAATGAAGCGGCGGGTGGATTTTCGTCTGGTGAAAGCTTCGCTGTCGCCCGATGAAGAGGCACTGGAACTGACTTTGCAGTTGGGCACGCTGGAGGAGAAAGAAAAAGAGGCCGTGCTGCCCTTCACACGTCCTCTTCGTTATCGCTGGTCGGCAGCTTCCCGCCGGTTTGAGTAATCCGCCGTGTACGTTTAGTTGGGGAAGCCCCAAGCGGTCGGGACCAGGTTCCGCTCTACCTGGTTTTCTATCTCGTCGGGCAAGTTGCAGAAGAAATCAATGCCCGTGCGAGCTTCCAGTTCGTCGATGGAGATCACATATTTTCTTAAGTTTTTATCGGGATTGTCCTTATGCTCCGCCCAGAATGCCAAGGCCTTATATCCGTACTGGCTTTGGCTTTTGTTTTTGCACAGGATAGCCATAAAGTAGTATTTGGGAACCAATAAGCCCTTTGAAGTTGTATGGATGATCTGGTCGGCGCGGTCGATGGTCCCCCCCTTGACTATATATAAGGTATCGCGGAACGACGCGTGGTTCCATGTGCGCAGTTTGTTTTCCATTTCGAGCCACACCCCGGTATTGAAGCCGTAGCGCTGAGGCTGTATGTTACTCAGGTAATACGTCTGTTCATTGGCGTCTTTGGAGCAGAGACGGTCGGCCGACGGGCAGATGTGCCCCCGGTTATATCCTGATCCTCTGTATTGTTCCAGTGTGGTGCGGTATGCGGAAGGGATGCTCTTGTCTATCTGAAACGGGTCTCCTTCCCATTCCGTATGATTCCATTCGTTACGGTTCCAGTTTACTACGCTGTTGGAAGCATACAGCTGATAGGCCGTCCAGCGCTGGGCGCGCTTGGTACAGTCCCATTCGATACATAGATTGATGCCGTATGCGGGGGTGGAGTGTACCAGAAACAGGTTGGTGCTTCCGCCTTTCAGGCGAGGCATTTCCAGTCGGCCGGCATGGGCTATACTAGTCGGGTTGGCATTCCGGTTGATGGACGAGGGAAGAACCGGCCCGTCATCTTCGTCATCCGAACAGCTGTTCAGCCACGAACCGCTACAAGCCAGCAGGGCGTAAAAGAGGTATCTGAATTTCATGATATGGCGTTTGGATAAGTAGGTGATAAGAGGATGAAAAAGGGTGTAGAAAGACTGGCTTTCCACACCCTTGTATATAGTTTGTAATAATCCTCGGGAGTCTTATTTGCGTGTTTTGGCATAACGGCTCATGAACTTGTCCACGCGACCGGCAGTGTCCACCAACTTATTCTTACCCGTATAGAACGGATGCGAAGTGCTGGAAATTTCAAGTTTAACTACAGGGTATGTTTCGCCCTCAAATTCTACAGTGTCCGTAGTCTTGCACGTAGAGCGGGAGAGGAACATGTCACCGTTGCTCATGTCCTTGAATACAACCGGACGGTAATTCTCTGGATGGATACCTTTCTTCATATCTTTTTTTCTTTTACTTTGTTATTTCCTTGGTTACTGAATATAGCTGGTAACTATAACGTGTAATGGTTGGTGTTTACGAGGTGCAAAGGTAGGGATTTTATTTTATCTGCGCAAGGAATGGCGCAGAATATTTGTGAGTTTGTTTGTTGAGGGAGTTTTTGGATGTGCGATAAAAAAATATTCGGTCGCGAAAGCCCGTTGACTTTCGCGACCGAATGACGGATATTTGTTTCCGAAGAAAGTGATTGATCGCTTACTTCACGATGCCGCCGTCTGCAGAAGTCAGGCTGGCGTCGTCTACCAGAATGTTTTTGCCGGGGTTCTTGGAGTTCATCACCAACAGGCTCAGTGTGGTGGGCTGGGTCAGCGTGAAAGTGTAGCTGGCATTGGTCCATTGTGTCTGGGAGAGGTCGTTGTAATAAACTTGTTTGCCGTTTTCCTTATGATATGTATAGGTTCCAACTTTACCGTCTACAACGGGAACATATCCCAGTGAGAAGCTACCGCCTCCGGCTGTTGCGGCTTTGACGGACACGCTGAACGTATATGTTCCGGCAGCCAAGGTCATCTCGGTTGAACCCAGTCGTTTGTTCGCCGTGCCGCCACCTACTTCTACGGAGTAGCTGCCGCTCTTGGCATCGGTGGATTTGCTTAGGGTAGCATTTCCGGCTGTCGAAGCGGTTTTCCAACCGTTCGGTGTGCTGCCGGTCCAACTCTCAAATCCACCGTAAACGAGCAGGTTGTCGCCCGGCTCTACCGGAGTATCGGGAATTTCCGGTTCATTGCCGCCGGGTTCTCCTTCCAATACTTTAAAGTTGCGCACTTCCCATGTAGAAGAATAATCTTCATGAGCTATGTGCTTCAATGCTATGAAGATATTTTTCTGTCCGATATACGCAGCGGGGATGGCGATTTGTCCTACGTTGACAAAGTCAAAACTGGAACCTGTGTTGTCGGTCTTTATCGGCAGTTCTTCCCATGTGGCTGTCTGTGCATTGCCGGTATAATTTTTGCTGATGAGCAGTTTGTGATCTTCTGCTATGGAAGTCTTGCTGTGATTGATGGCGTGGTTGAACGTTACATAGGCAGCCTGCGATGCGGCCAGACTGAAAGACGGGCTGACGAGCAAGGTCACTCCTTCTTTATTTTCTTTGGTCCCGTCGCCGTCGAAGTCTTGAAAACCGGTGATCATGGCGCTGGAATAATCATTCTTCCATGCTAAATCTCCCGACAGGGCATGACTGGTAAATGAACCCAGTGAGCTGGCAAATGTTTCGTTGATATATGTATTATCCGATGTATTTCCCTGATTGTTGTCCGGTATGGGGTAGGGTGCCGGAACGTCTTCACAGCTACTGAAAGTGAATACGCCCAATGTTACAAAGACTAATGCTTTCCAAATCTTTTTCATATACGTATGGTTTAATGATTATCTTATTTAGGTTATTTAATGTGGAGATCGCCTTCGGTGCGCATCAGGATCTGCCACGTGTTGTTGAAGCGTGTGGCAATGCCGTAGATGTCTACCTTGCCGGTGGGAATGACCAAGTTGGCGAATTTGCTGTATGTGCTGGTACGCAGCACAACGTTACTCTTGGACAATCCTTTGATGTTGCGGTTGGCGCAGTTGCTGGTCAGCGCCACGCTACCGTCTTCAGGAGCCAGGACGGCTTTGCCGTCGGCGCCTTCGATGGTCACGTCCGTCAGTTTTACCAAAGCGCCGCTATAAGCCTCCATGTTCCAGTCGGCATTGAAATCGAGGGTGTCCACCTTGGCCATGTCCGGCGTTCCCACCAGACGTACATGCTGTTGCCATACGGCGTCGTCCATGCGCCCGATGCTTCCGTTGTATTCGGTACCCAGTTGGGCCTGTTTGCCGTAACCGCCTACACAGATGCCTTTCAGATTGATCAGCAGTTCCTGCCCGACAGCCAGATAGGGGTATAGGCCGGTGGCATTGATCCCTACGATCATGCTGCTTGTCTCGTCCTGTATGGCGATTTGCTTGTACAGGTTGCCGCCCATGTCGTTTCCCGTCACTACAACCCGCAGTTGCAGATCTTCCGTGATTTCTTTGAAACCTCGGTCAGCAATCTCTCCGGCATATTTGGTTTTCAGTTCGGCAATGGTGGTCAGTGTGCCTTCGGTCAGGTAGTTGTTTCCGTAAGGCGGCGTGGACATATCGGGAGCATCCCATTCGCCGTCCATGCAGGAACCGAATCCCGCCAGTGAGGCCATCACCATGATCAGATGCAGTATTTTATTCTTTGTATTCATGATAGCTGTATTTTGTGGTTTTAAAAACGATAATTGATGTTGAGCATACCGTTGAATCCTTGTGCATAGTACTTTTTCGGGTTTTTCGAGAACTTGTAGGTACGGACATTATTCAATGTACCGTCATTATTCACGGTATAATTACTACGGCTTTGCTCGTAACCTCCGCTTACCAGGCTCGTGTTGTTCAGAAGGTTCGATAAGGACAGATTGACACTGATCTTTTTATTGCGTCCTACGCTGAACTGTTTACCGATGCTTGCATCCAGCATAAAGCCGCCGTCGCCTTCCGCCTGATCGGGAATGATGAGGTTGCCTTCGTTGTCGATGCTACCGGAGACTGTAAGCGGTTTGTGGAAACGCATACTGGGTGAATAGCTTAAGTAAATACGGTCGTAGTAGTTGCCGTTCAGGTTCAGATACCATCCTTTGATGCGGTAGTTCAGACCAACGCTGGCTGTGGTGAGGGGTGTACCGCTTTCACGCATACCTTTGTTGTAGCAGAGGTCGCTCTCGCTGTAACCTTCGGTTGAAAGCATATACGATACATTGGTGTTGTCCGTATATTTGGCTTCGTTCATCGAACCGATCAGGTTGATACTGAAATTGGAAGTCAGTTTGAACTGCAAGCCTAGCTCTACTCCGTAGTATTCTTTCTCCACTCCGCTGAGCGATACGTACGTGAAGCTGTTTACGTCGTCAAAGTAATAGTTCTGCCATTCGGTACCGTCCCGGAGTTGTGTGTAGTAGCCCGTCAGATTGGCGCGCACCCACTGGCTGTTCAGGGCGTAGCCCAGTTCAAACGAAGTGAGATATTCGCAGGTCAGGTTGCTCACGAAGTCGTTGTTGATTTCCGGTGCCACGAAAGCCGTGGTAGCTTGCGGGGCGCGTGCTTCGATTCCTACGCCGAGGGTGATGCTGTTGCCGCGTCCCAGGCTGATGGAGGAACCGGCCTTGAAACCGCCGTCCAGGAAGTAAGCCTTGTCGCTGTTGCCATACGAATTAAGTGCGGCCAGACCGTTGCGCATGTTACCTTTGCGCCACATCTGCGAACCGCCTATTTTCGCGGCGACGAACGAGTGGGTAGGCCCTTCGTCGTAGGTATATTGCGTCCACAGGCTGAGCTTGTCTACATACAGGTTGTAGTCGTAACCGAACCGGTCGCCTTCGCCGACAGCGGCGTTGGGGCGGTTCAGGTCGTACTGTACGCGCGGATCATTGGCGGAATATGTTCCCAGGGCGTAGGTGTTGATGTTGTGGTAGTAGCGGGCTCCCATCATGTCTTCCATCGTCTGATAGTGCATGCCCTTGTTGGTGCCGAGTTGCAGACCGGCCTGCAACTTGCTGTTTTTGTTGATGTCCAGGTTCAGGGTCGATGCCAGATTTATCATCAGATGATCGTTGTGTTTGGCCTGGATGTAGTAGGCGGCGTCTGCTCCCTGCGCATTCAACTGCGAGTTGGCGAAGTAGAGCTTATCGAAGTTAATTTGTCGGTTCGCCTTGCTGGCCGTCCATGTGTTGTAGCTGTTCCACCATCCGGCCAAGGCCGCTTCCGTGTTGTCCGGGTCGGTGGGGTCCCACACATTGTATTGGTAACTGGGAAAGTTTTTCCAATAGTCCGGCGCCGGGTTGCCGGCGTTGTTGTAATTCAGTTTGGTGGAGCTGTACATCACGTAGCGCCCGAGCAGTGAAGTGGTCAGTTTGGCCTTATCGTTCATCTGGTAGTCCCACGTAATCAAGGCCGACGGCTCGTAGTTGTTGACAACGCGCGAGTTGCGCTTTTTGCCGTTCTGGTATCCCCAGTACGGGTTGTAGTAACGATTGTTGGCCAACCAGTAAGCCTCGTCGGTCGATGCTCCTTGCTGGGAACGTTCCGAGGGGTTGCCCCACGTGGTGAACGACAGGCTGTGCTTGTCGTTGAATACTTTCTGTGCCGACAGGAAATAGCCCAGTGAATTGTAGAATGTGCCTTCCACGAATCCTTCTTTACCCCATCGGTAGCCTACGGTCCCCATAAAGGCCCAGCCGTTCTTCATCAGGCCGGTGGCGTGGGTGAACATGCCTCGGGCCACATAGTTGCGGTTGCAGCCGCTCAAAGTGAATTTGCTGCCGGCGGCGTAGTGGCTGGCCCGGAAATCGTAGTTGTTGGACCCGCCGAGGCCCGGCATGCTGAACCGGTTGCTTTCGAACGGCATAGTGGACTCCACGCCCCGCGTGGCATCGTTCATGCCGCCGATGGTGCTGTAGTTGAACTGTCCGTTTTCGGCGTTGTTCACGCTGACGCCGTTAAAGTAGATGTCGTTGTAACGGGAATTGTACGCCCTGAACTTGAACCGCATGGGACTGAACAGATAGCCCACGTTGCTGGTGTACACGTTATTGTTGGAGTTTACCATAATGACATTCTGCGTCATGTCATCGTCTTCGCCCAATTGCGACTCCGTGAGGGTGAACGAGGCATTATCCTCTTTCATGGCTTTCAACGGGTCGGTGTTGGGTTGCTGTGCCTGACAAACAGGGGCAGCCGTGAGCAACACCGCCACGAACTGTAGCTTTCTTCTCATAACCGAATATTAAAATACAATTTCTTTTGGTGCAAAGTAATAAAAAATATCTTGTTCGGCTCGTCATAAAATATACTTTTTTTAAGAAAAACGCGGTTCATGTCAGCAAAACAGTTTATTTTTGTGGAATGATATTAAATTGACGTTACAAAATGAAGAAAATGTTCTTTGCGCTGCTCTGTCTGGCAGCATCCGTTTTTACGGCAAGAGGGCAGGAAAAGAAATTCAACTGCTATGCCGTGGCTTTTTATAATCAGGAAAACCTGTTCGACACCATCCACGACAAGGGGAAGAACGACTATGAGTTTTTGCCCGAAGGCTCTTATAAATGGAACGGGATGAAGTATCGGGCCAAGCTGGCCAACATGGCCAAGGTGCTGGCCGAGCTGGGCACCGATCTGTTGCCCGGGGTGGGGGCTTCGGTTATCGGCGTGTCGGAGGTGGAGAACGAGCGGGTGATGACCGATCTGGTGAACCAGGAGCCGCTTCGTGCCCGCGACATGCGGTTTGTACATATCGAAGGGCCGGACCGGCGCGGTGTGGATTGTGCGCTGATCTATAATCCTAAATTCTTCACGCCGGTGAAGTCCTTTCTGCATCCTTATGTGCCCGAAGCCAAAGACAGCGCTTACCGTACCCGTGGATTCCTTACGGTACAGGGGCGGATGGCCGGCGACGACGTGGCGTTTATCGTGTGCCATTGGCCCAGCCGTTTCGCTACATCCTATTACCGCGAGCGCGCCGGACAGCAGGTGCGTCAGCTGAAGGACAGTCTGCTGGCGACCGATCCGAACATGAAGATCATGGTGATGGGGGATATGAACGACGACCCTTTCGACAAGAGTATGGCCGAGGCGCTGGGCGCCAAGCGCGATATTAATAAGGTAAAGGCGGATGAAATGTTCAATCCCTGGTGGAATATACTGGTGAAGAGCGGGCGTGGCACCCTTACGTATCAGGGCGGCTGGAATCTGTTCGACCAGATTGTGTTCACCCCCAATATGCTGAACCCCAAAGGAGCTAAAGACTACTCCACGCTGAAGCTTTATAAGAGCGAGATCTTCCAGCGCGACTACCTGATGCAGACCGAAGGGCGCTACAAGGGAAGCACCAAGCGCACCACTGCCGGCGGCGTATGGCTTAACGGTTACAGCGACCACTTGCCCGTGGTGTCTTATCTGCTCAAGGAGCAAAAATAGCGTACCGCAGATTTTTTCTTTAAAAATAGGGACAAACTACGGCGCTTTGAAGAAAAAACGTTATCTTTGTCCGTCAGAAAAAGATGTTTTATTCTAATTAATTTATAACATTATGGTAAACTACAAAGATCTGGGCTTGGTGAATACCCGCGAGATGTTCGCCAAAGCTGTGAAGGGCGGTTATGCGATTCCCGCTTTCAACTTCAACACAATGGAGCAAATGCAGGCTATCGTGCAGGCTGCGGTAGAGACAAAATCTCCTGTTATCATGCAGGTGTCCAAGGGCGCACGTAACTATGCCAATGCTACAATCCTGCGCTATATGGCACAGGGTGCCGTAGAGTATGCCAAGGAATTGGGATGCCCCAATCCGCAGATCGTGCTTCATCTGGATCACGGCGACAGCTTCGAGCTTTGCAAGAACTGTATCGACATGGGTTTCTCTTCCGTAATGATCGACGGCTCTTCGCTGCCTTATGACGAGAACGTAGCGCTGACCAAGAAAGTGGTTGACTATGCACATCAGCACGATGTAACCGTAGAAGGCGAGCTGGGCGTGCTGGCCGGTGTGGAAGACGAAGTATGCGCAGCAGAGTCTCACTATACCAAACCCGAAGAGGTGGAGGATTTCGTATCCAAGACAGGTGTAGACAGCTTGGCTATTTCCATCGGTACGTCTCACGGTGCCCACAAGTTCACTCCCGAGCAGTGCACATTGGTTAACGGTGTGCTCGTGCCTCCTCCATTGGCATTCGACGTGCTCCACGAAATCGAAGAGAAGTTGCCGGGATTCCCCATCGTGCTCCACGGTTCTTCTTCCGTTCCGCAGGACGAAGTTGCCACTATCAACAAGTTCGGTGGTAAACTGGAAGCTGCTATCGGTATTCCCGAAGAGCAATTGCGCGAGGCTGCCAAGAGCGCCGTTTGCAAGATCAATATCGACTCCGATTCCCGTCTGGCTATGACGGCTGCCGTTCGTCAGGTATTTGCCGAGAAGCCGGCAGAGTTCGATCCGCGCAAGTATCTGGGTCCGGCTCGTGACAATATGAAGAAGATGTACGAGCACAAGATCATCAACGTACTTGGTTCGAACGATAAACTGTAATATTGACCGATAATTAGTTTTTTGATTTAAATGATTTTTTGTTTTGAGGAACTCCCTCGCCCGTGACGGGCGGGGGAGTTTCGTTTTTTCAGGGGAAGAAATCAAAAAGGTGTACACCTTATTGAAAAAAGGTCTACACCAAAATCAGAAAAGGTGTACACCTTCTTGTGAAAGGGTGTACACCTTTTTTGTTCTTGGGGCGGAATACTGTCGTCCCGCCTCCGCATGCGTGCACGGCGGGGCCGGCATCGGAGTCTTTACGGCTCCTCGGCCTCGATATGCTTTATGCCTCCGCTTGTCTGATAGAAGGTAACCTTCGTGGCGGTTTTCTTGTTGAAAAGCAGATCGCTCAATATCTCCACATTGCCGAATTGCCCCATTGTGTATTCTTCTTTGCAATACGTCTTTTGTGCGTCGAATACGGTGAGGGCCGCACGGCCGGGCACATTATAGAACACGCCCATTTCCATTTTGGCTTTCTTTTTGGCTGTTTTCTCGTCGTACACCGGTTCGGGAACGGTTTTCAGATCCCGGATGCTGATATACACCGGTTCGCCGCCCAGGTCGTCCTTGTCCACCAGTCCCCGTCTCTGCGAGAAGCGGAACAATACGGTTTTGTCGACCTCCTCCGTAGGATCCAGTTCGAAAGAGAATATCTCGGTTGTGGTTTCAAGGGTGCCTTTGAACAGCTGCAACAGGGCGGTTTCCTGTAGGGTCAACTGGTCGAGCATCAGTTTCAGCTGCGCTCCGTCTTTCGGGGTGTTGTCCGCCTCGCCCCGTATCAGGGCGTTCCGGCTTTCCCGTATCTCATAGATCTCCTGAGCCACCAGTTCGGCGGTTTTGGCCGTGCTGCCGGCCGACAGCATCTCCTGGTCCATGTAGTCGCGCGGGTTGAGCGGTTTGCCCGGTCGGGTCCCGGTCGGTACGGGGGCCAGTGTCTCTTCCTCTCCCTCGGTGTTGATGGCCAGCAGGATTCCGTCTTCCGTCAGTTCCACCAGCGGCGCCAGTGTTTTGCTTTTCAGCCGTATGTTGTACAACTTCTCCTTGTCGGGGATGCCGTAGGTTTCTGCGGAAACATCCTTTAGGGTCCATGTGGTGGAAGCCTCGGGCGATACGCCGCGCAGGCGCAGGTAGCGGTCGGCGTATTTACAGAATTCTCCGGGGCGGTATACGGTCTTTTCGGCCGTTACGACAAAGCGTATTACCGTCCGTGGCAGATAATAGGTCACTCCGTCCGGTGTTACCCCCGGTCGGTAAGGCGCCACTTCCGTCTGGGCGGAAGCGGTGGCGGCCAGCAGGGTCAGGCACGAAGCCAGCATGACTTTTTTCATAAGCGTATGTTTTTCGATGATGTTTCTTTGATCTGTTTGAAGGCCTGCGGCAAGGCTTCGATAATGTCGCCGGCCAGCATACATTCTTCTCCCAGCCGTTCGGCGGCGATGTCGCCGGCCAGTCCGTGCAGCCATACGCCCAGTCGCAGGGCGTCTCCCGGGGCATAGCCTTGCGCCAGCAGTCCGGTGAGCAGACCTGTCAGCACGTCGCCGCTTCCGGCCGTAGCCATACCCGGATTTCCGGTAGGGTTGAACCATACGGTCCCCGTGGGCCCGCATATCAGGGAATAATGCCCTTTTACCAGTATGTACACGTTGTGCCGCACGGCTAGTTCGCGGGCCTTTGTCAGGCGTTCGTAGCTGTCGGAGCAATGTCCGGTCAGTGCCTCCAGCTCTTTGGGATGAGGGGTGAGCAGACTTTCTGCGGGCAACCGCTGCATCCATCCGGGGTGCCTGCCCAGCAAGGTCAAGGCATCGGCGTCTAGTACCATCGGGGTGTTCTGTTGCAGGATGAAGTCGTACAATGCTGTGGCTGTGTCCTCGTCCGTGCCGATCCCCGGACCGGCCCCGACGGTTTGAAAACGGGTGCTGTCGATGGCGTGCGTGATGATGTCGCCGTCGCTATCGGGGCTGACGATGGCTTCGGGCACGGTGGTCTGAAGCAACAGCAGGTTACGGTGTGCCGTGTGCAGGGTCAGTTTTCCCACCCCGCTTCGCAGGCAGGCCCGGGCGGCCAGTATGGCGGCTCCGGCCATGCCGTAGCTGCCGCACACCAGGAGAGCGTGCCCCATGGTCCCTTTATGGGCGAAAAGCGGACGGCTTCGCAGCATGGCCTTCATCTCTTCCGGCTCGCTCAGGTAGAAGCCTGTGCGGGCCTGTTCGATGCCTTGGGCCGAAAGTCCGATGTCGAGCGTCTTCCATTCCCCCGTGTAGCGCCGGTTCTCGGCGAAGAAGAAAGCCGGTTTGGGCAACTGCATCGTCAGGGTCAGTGTGGCGCGTACCACATGAGACAAGTCGTTGTACGAATTATCCTCGCACATCAGTCCCGAAGGAATGTCGATGCTCACTACGGGGGCTTTCGACTCGTTGATGCGGCGGGTCACGGCGGCAAAGCCCCCGTTGAGCGGTTTGTTCAGTCCGATGCCGAACAGTCCGTCCACAATGATGTCCTGTTCCGGTTGTATAACCGGAAAATCGAATTGCGAGGTCACTTCCGTCCACTCGGCCCCTTCGGTGGCGGCCAGTCGGTCGCGGTTGGTGGCGCAGTCTTCCGTCAGTGTACCTTTGATGTTGAACAGATAGGAAAGCGTGCGGTAGCCCCGCCCGGTGAGCAGACGCGCGACAGCCAAGGCGTCACCGCCGTTGTTGCCCGGTCCGGCAAAGACAACGATGCGCCTGTCCTGCGGCCAGCGGGCGGCGATCTCCGCCGCCACCGCTTCGGCAGCCCGCTCCATCAGGTCGACGGACGCCACGGGTTCGTGTTCTATAGTAAACCTGTCCAGTTCCCTGAACTGTCCGGCAGAAAGAATTTTCATGATGCAAATATACGCAGAACTCGTGAAAAAACGACAGGAAAAAGGGAAATAAAGCGCGTTGTTTGTCACCGATAGTCAGATTCTTCGCTGCCGGTTCCTTTGGAACGCCGAAATACCAATCGTTGAGGATTTTCGGCACACGGCGTTTTCCCCCGTCCTGTGGCCCGACCGTAGGCGGGCATTCCGGGCAGCTAGGCATTTCGTTTCGTTTTTTCCGTAACGGCAAGGAACGGAAAAGGGAAAAATAGGGATAAAAGGAGCGTTTCTTTTTGTTGTGTAAAGCAAAAACCTTATTTTTGTGAAGAAGAGTTTGTTAACCGTGCTCGTTCTTATTTTTTTATGTGCCGAGATGAATACCAATCGGCTGTAAGCTAAAATGAAATACCATGAATAAGAAAATGTGGGCGGCAGCCCTGTCTTTATGGAGTGTTGCGTCGATGGAAGCCGAAGCGGCTCCCGTCGGGTCCCGACTGCTCCGCCGGTTTTACGTGTCGGAACGGTCGTCTTCCTTTTACGAGGCGGCCCGTCAGGACAATGTGAAACGCTACGTCAGCCAGCGGCCCAAGGAGGAGGAACGCCTGTTCCGCTCCGATGCTATCGAGAAGAAAATCCGCGAGATAAAAGCCCTGTTGCGCAATCCCTATCTGGCTTGGATGTTCGAGAACTGTTTTCCCAATACGCTGGACACGACGGTGCATTTCCGAATGTTGAACGGCAAGCCCGACACGTTTGTCTACACCGGCGACATTCACGCCATGTGGTTGCGCGATTCCAGTGCCCAGGTGTGGCCCTACGTGCAGTTTGCCAACGACGATGCCCGGTTGAAGACGATGCTGGAGGGTGTCATCCGCCGCCAGTTCCTGTGCATCAATCTCGATCCCTATGCCAATGCGTTCAATGCCGAACCGGTGGGCAGTGAATGGGAAACCGACCGTACGGCCATGAAGCCCGAATTGCATGAGCGCAAGTGGGAAATAGATTCCTTATGCTATCCGCTCCGTCTGGCCTACCACTATTGGAAGGTGACGGGCGATGTCAGCGTGTTCGATGAAACTTGGTTGGAGACCATTGCCAACGTGCTCCGTACCTTCAGGGAACAACAGCGCAAGGAGGACCGGGGACCTTATCGCTTCCAGCGCAAGACGGAACGGGCCACCGATACCACCATTAACGACGGCTGGGGGGCGCCGGTCCGTCCGGTAGGGCTGATAGCCTCTGTTTTCCGTCCGTCGGACGACGCTACCACCCTTCCCTTCCTGATTCCTTCCAACTTTTTCGCCGTGACATCGTTGCGAAAAGCCGCCGAGATACTGACAGAGGTGAATAAAAACTACGAACTGGCCCGACAATGCACCGGATTGGCCGACGAAGTGCAGCAGGCGTTGCAGAAATATGCCACGTGCGAGCATCCCGTATACGGTACGATATATGCGTTTGAGGTGGACGGCTACGGCAGCCATTTGCTGATGGACGACGCCAATGTGCCCAGTTTGCTGGCCATGCCCTACTTGGGCGACGTGGACCCGGATGACCCTGTTTATCGGAATACCCGCCGGTTCGTGTGGAGCGAGAGCAATCCTTATTTCTTCAAAGGTACGGCAGGCGAGGGCATAGGCGGTCCGCACATCGGGTATGACATGGTGTGGCCTATGAGCATTATGATGAAAGCCTTTACCAGTCGGGACGACCGGGAAATCAAGGAGTGCCTGCGCCAGTTGCTGGCCACCGATGCCGGAACGGGATTCATGCACGAATCCTTTCACAAAGACAATCCCGAGAAATTCACCCGCAAATGGTTCGCCTGGCAAAATACATTGTTCGGCGAGTTGATCATCAAGCTGGTTGACGACGGCAAGCTGGATTTGCTGAACAGTCTTTGATGGCGTTTACCAATGAATACCTTTAATATACTATCCGTATGAAAAACAAATTCCTTATCATGAACGTGGCGCTTGGAGGACTGATGGCCCTCTTTGCGTCCGCGTCGTGTGTTTCACAGAAAGAGAATCTTGCAGAGGGGCAGAACTACCTGCGCTATGTAGACCCTTACATCGGGTCGGGCGAACACGGACATGTATTCGTCGGGGCCAACGTGCCGCTGGGAATGGTGCAGGCAGGCCCGCAAAACATTCATAAAGGCTGGGACTGGTGTTCGGGCTATCATTATTCGGACAGTGTGCTGATTGGTTTCAGCCATACGCATCTCAGCGGTACGGGATGTGCCGATTTGGGCGACGTGCTGCTGATGCCTTTTGTGGGCGACGTCCGTACGGCCCGTGGAGAACAGGATAACATCGACGGATCTTGCTCCACCTATTATTCGCATAAGAACGAGGAAGTGTCTCCCGGCTATTATTCGTTGCTGATGGATAACGGTGTGCGTGCCGAGCTTTCGGCCACCGACCGGGTGGCCATTCATCGCTATGCTTATCCCGAAGGGACGCCACGCTTGCTGGTGAACCTGAAAGAAGGCAACGGAGACCGTGCCTACGAAACCCGGCTGAACAAGGTGGACGAATATACGGTAGAAGGGTGGCGCTTTTCCAGGGGGTGGAGCCCGCAGCACAAGGTGTTCTTTGTACTGCGATCGGAACAGCCGATAGAACGGATGGACGTGTTCGACGATGACAATCCCGCCGGACAAGACAGTCTGACGGGCGCAGCGGTGAAGGGAGTACTGACCTTCAAGGGCCAGCCGCAGCATGTGCAACTCAAGGTTGCGCTATCGTCGGTAAGTTGCGCCAATGCTATGGCCAACTTGGAGGCCGAGCAACCCGGATGGGACTTCGAGCAGGTGCGCAAGGATGCCGCCGAGCGATGGAACCGGATGCTGTCCTGCATCCGTGTGGAAGATTCCGACGAACAGGCGAAGACGATTTTCTACACCAGTCTGTATCATATGTTTATCGCTCCTACGCTCTATGCCGACGTAAATGGAGAATATCGCGGGCACGACGACAAGATATATCGGGCGGAAGGCTGGACCAACTATTCCACTTTTTCGTTATGGGATACGTATCGTACCTATCATCCCTTGCTGACCCTCATTCAGCCGCAGCTGGTACCCGATATGATCAACTCCATGTTGAGTATTTACGACCAGCAGGGCAAGTTGCCCATCTGGCCGTTGGTTGGGGGCGAAACCAACCAGATGCCGGGGTATAGTGCCCTGCCGGTGATTGCCGACGCCTACCTGAAAGGCATTCGTGGTTTCGACCCGGAACGGGCTTTGAAATGTATGGTGGCCTCGGCCACCTGCGAAAACCAGCGAGGGGTACCTTACATCATGGAGAAAGGATGGATTCCGTGCGACAAAATGCCCGAAGCCACGTCGATAGCGATGGAATATGCTGTGGGCGACTGGGGGCTGGCGATGATGGCGAAGGCCATGGGAAAGCAAGAGGTTTACAACACCTTCATGAAACGCGGACATTATTATGAGCATTATTTTGATAAGGACATTAACTTTATCCGTCCCAAAATGGAAGACGGCAGTTGGCGGACACCTTACAATCCTTTCCTGGCGGTCTTCGGTTGGGGCGATTTTTGTGAAGGCAACGGTTGGCACTATACGTTTTTTGTTCCCCAATATCCCGAGGGGTTGGTAGCCCTGATGGGAGGAGACGAACCGTTTGTGGGTAAGTTGGACTCGCTTTTTCTGGCTGAGGGGGATATGGGCGAACAGGCGCCTCCCGACATCAGCGGCCTGATGGGTATGTACGCTCACGGGAACGAACCCAGTCACCATGTGGCCTACCTCTATGCTTATGCCGGGCAGCAATGGAAGACGGCGGAGCGGATCAGCTACATCCAGCATCACTTTTATACCGACCGTCCCGACGGCATCATCGGTAATGAGGATTGCGGACAGATGTCGGCCTGGCATGTACTTTCCGCATTGGGCTTCTATCAGGTCAACCCGTCTAACGGTGTGTTTGTTTTTGGTTGCCCGCGCTTTCAGAAGGCTACGGTCAGTCTGCCGGAAGGGAAAACATTCGAGGTAGTGGCACCTGCCGTGAGCCGGGAGAACAAATACATCCGGTCGGTACGGCTCAACGGGAAACCCTATACGAGAAGTTATGTCACTTACGAGGATATTATGAAAGGGGGAACACTGGAGTTTGAGATGGGGAGTGAACCGAACAAGGCGTTTGGAGCAGACCCGGCAGACCGTCCCCGGTCGATAACGGAATAGTACGCGCATCATGAAGAAAAAACGGAACACTGCACTTGCGGGTGCCGGTATGGGGATGTTGCTGCTTCTGGCGGCGTGTTCCGATGGACGGACGGCTCTGGACCATACATACTTGCGCTCCGACTATTATACCCGTGGTATCGGTGTATATCCGGGGTGTCCGAAAGAAGACTTCTCGCCCGAGTTACTGCCCGATCGCAGCACCTATCGTAATCTTGCTTACTTACGTGCCACGTATCAGTCGTCATCCTATGATTATAACCTGACTTCCCAACTGGTGACGGATGGCATTGTGGCGGACTGCGAACCACAATATTTGGATTTGCTGACTGCCGGGGGTAGCGTGCCGAAGCGAGAGAGGGAATGGATGATTGACGGAGGTCCTTATTCTCGCAATACGGTATGCGGAGAAGATGCCTTTTTCCAATTCTGTTTGCATAACTATGCCGAAACGGTTTGTCGGGCCGTAGTAACCGGTACGCTTGTCTATGACGAACAAGCCGCCAAGGACGGGTATGAGATGATGTGGGAGGCGTCGAACGACGGAAAGACATGGGAGGTACTGACCATAAATAAAGGAACCGGATTGCCGGGACAAGCCCGTTCCGGGCGGGTTGAAGTAAGCGACCCGAACAAACAGACCGGAACGGTTTCGATGCCGGTGCGCCGGCTGGAAGAAACATTCGTCTTTTCGAACGTGCAGGCTTATAACATGTATCGTATTCGCCTGAAGATGCGGGGAGCTTATGAATGGACTTTCCACGAAATAGCGTTCTCAGGAGACAAAGGGACGGTAGACATGAAGCCGTCCAGGTTTTTCACAAGCGCTTGGATGAGTGCTACCGCCGGTACGGAATGGGTGAGCGTGGACTTGGGGTCTTGTTCGGAATTTGATAAAGTCATATTGCATTGGGTGAATAAAGCGGTTGAAGGAAAAATACAGACATCAGACGATGCCGTGACGTGGGTAGACGTGGCTCCATTGCCCGGTGGTGACGGTCTGACGGATGAAATACCGGCGAAAGGGCGTGCCCGTTATGTGCGGGTGCGGATGGATAAATCGCAAGAACAAAAACGTTATATACTGAGTGAGATAGAAGTGATGGGGCGGGGCGGCCTGCTTCCTCATCCTGTCGAATGCCCGGAACCGGAAGATGGAAAACTGATTCTTTCCGGTGGAAACTGGTTGCTTCAAAGAGCTTCGGAAGTGAAGGAGGGCGGTGAAGTCCTTTCTTCGCCGGGCTTTCGTCCCGAAGGTTGGGTGCCGGCAACGGTGCCCGGTACGGTGCTGAGTACGTATAAGAATATCGGGGCGATAGCCGATCCCAACTATGCCGACAATCAGTTGACGGTGTCCGAATCGTTCTTCAATGCCGACTTTTGGTATTGGAACGAGTTTCAGGTTCCGTCTTCCTTTTTGCGCGACCGCGTATTCTTAAATTTCGATGGCATCAATTGGAAAGCCAATATTTATCTGAACGGGCAATGGGCGGGCCGTCTGGAAGGAGCCTTTATGCGCGGTAGGTTTGACGTGACGAATCTGGTGAAAAAGGGCCGGAATGTGTTGGCCGTAGAAATCATAAGGAACGAACATGTGGGGGCAGTCAAAGAAAAGAATAAGCAGAGCACGGATTTCAACGGAGGGATTCTCGGTGCAGACAATCCTACATTTCATGCTTGTATCGGTTGGGATTGGATACCCACGATACGCGGGCGCAACATCGGTATCTGGAACGATGTGACATTAACATCTACAGGGCATGTTACGGTTTCAGACCCGTATGTGCGGACACAGTTGGCACTGCCTGACACCACGCAGGCACGCTTGACGGCAGAAGTGGTGGTGAAGAACCATGACGAGGCTACAGTCTGTGGTGTGCTTTCGGGTAAGGTGGGCGATGTATGTTTTGAGCAGCCTGTCTGTTTGCAGCCCGGTGAAGAACGGACCGTTGTGTTCGATGCCGACGACTTTCCCCAGTTAAACATGAAACAGGTACACTTGTGGTGGCCCAACGGCTACGGAAATCCGTATCTGTACGATGCCGGTTTCACGTTTAAAGCGAACGGGGAAGTTTCCGATACCAAGGCGTTTAAAGTAGGCATCCGCCAGATGACGTATAATGAAGATGGTGGTGTGTTGAATCTTTATATCAACGGTCGGCGTTTTATAGGCCGTGGCGGCAATTGGGGATTCAGCGAATCCAACTTGAACTATCGGCGACGCGAATACGAAACGGCTGTGGCCTATCATGCGGATATGAATTTCACGATGTTGCGAAATTGGGTGGGTATGGTTGGAGACGAGGAACTGTATGACGCCTGCGATAGGCGGGGAATAATGATTTGGCAGGACTTCTGGTTGGCTAATCCCGCCGACGGTCCCGACCCCTACAACTCCGAGATGTTTATAGCCAATGCGGAGGATTATGTGAAACGCATTCGGAGCCATGCCTCTATCGGTCTGTATTGCGGACGGAACGAAGGGTTCCCGCCCGAACGGATTGATAAGGCGCTACGTAAAATTGTGCATGAAGAACATCCGGGTATACATTATATCTCCAGTTCGGCGGACAACGTGGTAAGCGGACACGGTCCTTATCGGATGCTTCCGGCCAAGACTTATTTCACACTTGAAACGGGTAACGATAAATTCCACAGCGAGCGAGGAATGCCTAATGTTCTGACCTACGAGAGCTTTCAACGTACTTATTCGCCTAAGGGAATTTGGCCGCAGTCGCACCAATGGGGAATGCACGATTATACCCTGGAAGGAGCACAAGGGGCAACCTCTTTTAATGAAATTATTGCACAGGGGTATGGACAGCCGCAAAATGCAAGCGAGTTCGCGGCGTGGGCGCAGTGGGTGAATTATGACGGACATCGTAGTCTGTTCGAATCACGTAGCAGCAACCGCATGGGGCTGTTGATGTGGATGAGTCATCCATGCTGGCCTTCGATGGTATGGCAGACTTACGACTATTACTTTGAGCCGACTGCGGCTTATTTTGCCATTAAGAAGGCGTGCGAACCGTTGCATATCCAATGGAATCCGAATACCGACGAGGTGGAGGTGGTGAATTATCATGCCGGTGATCATTCCGGTTTGAGGGTTTATGCACAGATACTTAATATGGACGCTACGGTAGCTTGGGAAGAAAGGATGCAGGTGGATAGTCGTGAAGATACGACGATAAAGTGCATCAAGCTACAGTTTCCTGAGGGACTTACCAAAGTTCATTTCATCAAGTTGCTGCTTAAAGAGGGTGAGAAAACGGTTTCTGAGAACTTCTATCATCGCAGTCAAGAAGAGAATAATTATCAATCGTTGAAGCAGCTGCCGAATGTTCCTTTACATGTACGGGTAACGTACGAACAGTCCGATAAGGGCGAATGGACGGCAGAGGTGACGGTTGAGAATCGTACTCCCACACCGGCATTGATGGTGCGGCTGAATATCGTGGGCGATAAGGACGGCGAACAGTTTCTTCCTATATTTTATTCCGACAACTATTTCGCTTTATTACCGGGGGAGTCGAAAAAGGTTCGTGTTCGTTGGAAAGATGAGGATACACGTGGGAATGCTCCTGTGCTTAAAGTGTCAGGCTATAATGCCTCAATGGCAGAAGAGTGATGCAAAGTATGTAGGTTATACAGATTTCTATTGATGATTCATTTTCAGAAAAATGGTAACACGATTCAGGTTAGTGGGGAATGTCTTCTCTTGTCCCTGATGAAACCTTTTTAAGATGTTTAGCATCAAATCTGTGGAAAATAGAGGGGGCTTGTTTTCCTCTTGAAAGGAATTTTGTATATTTGCACTAATTTTATTAAAAACGGTGGTATGAAAACAATTCGGATTAAAGACAAAACCTTTGCCGTGTCGATACCGGAAGAGGAGATCCTGAAACAAGTGAAACGTGTGGCGGAAGAGATAAACCGCGATCTGGCCGGTCGTAATCCTCTGTTTCTGGCCGTACTGAACGGCTCGTTTATCTTTGCAGCCGATTTGTTGCGCGAGGTGACGGTGCCGTGTGAGATCTCTTTTGTGAAACTGGCTTCTTACGAAGGCGTTTCGTCTACCGGGGCCATTAAGGAGGTTATCGGACTGGCGGCAGACATTACGGGCCGGGCCGTAGTGATCGTAGAGGATATTGTGGATTCCGGGCTTACAATGGTGCACATGCTGGACACGCTGGCCAAGCATAATCCGGCGTCTATCGACGTATGTTCGTTGCTGGTGAAGCCCGGCAATCTGAAAGTCAGTCTCGACATTAAGTATAAATGTCTGGAGATTCCCAACGACTTTATTGTAGGTTACGGTCTGGATTATGACGGATGGGGCCGGAACACACGTGACATTTACACCGTAGTGGAGGAATAAAAGATTTTGTAATAATATAAAGGTATGAAGAATATTGTAATTTTCGGGGCGCCGGGCTCCGGGAAAGGCACCCAAAGCGACAAGATTGTAGCCAAGTACGGCTTTAAGCATATTTCTACCGGTGATGTGTTGCGTGGAGAAATCAAGAACGATACGGAACTGGGACGTACGGCCAAAACGTATATCGACAACGGACAACTTATTCCCGATTCGTTGATGATTGATATCCTAGCCGGTGTTTACGACAGTTTCGGTGTAGTGGAAGGAGTTATCTTCGACGGATTTCCCCGTACGATACCGCAGGCTGAGGCATTGAAGAAGATGCTGGCCGAAAGGGGCAGCGAAGTAAGTGTGATGCTTGACTTGGAAGTGCCGGAGGAGGAACTGACGGACCGCTTGGTAAAGCGCGGACTGGTTTCCGGTCGTGCGGACGATAACGAAGAGACGATCAAGAAGCGTCTGGCTGTGTATCACAATCAGACGGCTCCGCTGATCGACTGGTACAAAAAGGACGGTACGTATACGCACATTCAGGGATTGGGCGAGCTAGAGACGATTTTTGCAGACATCTGTACGGCGATCGATAGCATTTGATCGGATAGATATTTATATATAATATAAAGTATGGCTGAATCGAATTTCGTTGACTACGTGAAAATCTGTTGCCGTTCGGGAAAGGGTGGACGAGGGTCCATGCACATGCGTCGCGCCAAATACGTGCCCAACGGAGGCCCGGACGGAGGCGACGGAGGGCGGGGAGGCCATGTCTACCTGCGTGGCAACCGTAATTACTGGACATTGCTGCATCTACGCTATGAACGTCACGTGTTTGCAGGGCATGGCGGTAACGGCTCCAAATGCCGTTCCACCGGCAAGGACGGTGAAGACCGCTATATAGATGTGCCTTGCGGTACGGTGGTATACAACGCTGATACGGGCGAATATCTGTGTGATGTGACCGAGGACGGACAACTGGTGATGCTGTTGAAAGGTGGTCGGGGCGGATTGGGTAATTGGAATTTCCGCACGTCTACCAACCAAGCCCCCCGTTATGCACAGCCGGGCGAACCGATGCGGGAACTTACGGTGATCATGGAATTGAAATTGCTGGCCGACGTCGGTCTGGTAGGTTTTCCTAATGCCGGTAAGTCTACCTTATTGAGTGCGGTATCGTCGGCGCGTCCCAAAATCGCTAATTATCCTTTTACGACGCTGGAGCCCAGCCTGGGTATTGTGTCTTACCGTGACAACCAGTCGTTCGTGATGGCGGATATTCCCGGTATTATCGAAGGAGCCAGCGAAGGCAAAGGGCTGGGATTGCGCTTTCTGCGTCATATCGAGCGCAACTCGTTGCTGCTGTTCATGGTGCCGGGGGATACGGATGACATATGTCGGGAGTATGAGATATTATTGAACGAAGTGGCTACGTTCAATCCCGAATTGCTGGATAAGCAGAGGGTATTGGCGGTGACAAAAAGCGATTTGCTGGATGAGGAATTGATACGGATGCTGGGCGAGAACTTGCCGGATGTGCCGCATGTGTTCATATCCGCCGTTTCGGGACAGGGAATTCCCGCCTTGAAAGACTTGCTGTGGGAGGCGATGAACAGCGAAAGCAATAAGTTGCAGGCGATTACCGACCAGACGAATATCGTGCATAAGAATAAGGATCTCTCTTTCTTGCGGGATGAACTGAAAGAAATGGGAGAGGACGAGGAAATAACCTTCGTAGACGAGGAGGATATTGAAGATCTGGAAGACTTCGAATACGAAGAAGATTGGGACGAAACGGAATAGGGCGGATGTATGGATACGCTTTGTTCGGACAGACTGATGTATGAGCTGGGAGCCGGAGTGCAGGCTTTCAGCACCCGGCGGTCGGGCGGTTGCAGCAAAGGATTGTATGCCTCGTTCAATATCAATGAATATTGTGGGGACGATCCGGAGGATGTGCGTCGTAACCGCAAGGCGCTTTGCCGGCAGTTGCATCTGGATGAAGACCGTCTGGTAATGCCGCATCAAACACACGGTACAAAGGTTTTGTGTGTGGATGAGGCTTTTTTTGCCGGTTCCGCTTCCTGGCGGAAAGAACGGTTGGAGGGGGTGGATGCGCTTATTACCCGTTTGCCGGCGACGTGTATCGGCGTTTCCACGGCCGATTGTATACCGGTTCTTTTATACGATGCCGGTACGGGAGCCATAGCGGCCGTTCATGCCGGTTGGCGCGGTACGGTAGGGCGTATCGTGGAAAAAACGATAGATGCGATGGCGGATACATTCGGTACGCGGTCGGTCGACGTGAAAGCGGTGATAGGTCCCGGCATATCTCTGGAGGCTTTTGAAGTGGGAGACGAGGTGTATGATACTTTTGCTGCAGCCGGTCTGCCTGTATCCGTGTTGGCCCGTAGATACTCTTCCGCAGGAGAGACCGGCGGACAGATGAAATGGCATATCGATCTGTGGGAGGCCAATCGGTGTCAGTTGGTGGATAAGGGAGTGCCTCGGGAGCAGATACAATTATCCGGTCTGTGTACGTATTTTCATTCGGACCGGTATTTTTCAGCCCGTCGTCTAGGCGTCTGTTCCGGGCGTATCTGGAACGGTATAGTCAAGGTCTGAGAGGCGGATTAAGATCGAAAGGTTGAAATGATTTCACTTTCAGGTCTTTTTTATATATTTTGTTTAGGAAATGCTAACATTTGAAAATAAAAGAGAATGTTTTTATGTAGCTAGTCTGTTAGTTTTCTTATGGATTTTTTTGCATGGGGCAGCGAAAGAAAAATGGATTGACTCTCGTATCTGCTTTGGGGTTGCTTCATGATTTCGAGAGGATGCTTTGAATATATTCTTTTTATAAGGCTTGGTTGCTAGGTATTTATGGAACTTCTGAAAAAAGTGTTGTAGAAATAGATATGCTTTGATGAAAAAGAAATTACACATTCGATTTAAATTAGTTGTTGAAAAGTTGTACGAATGATTCTTTGTACGTATCTTTGCAAGCGTTTTTCTTTGGGAACAAGAAAAATGTTTTTTTAAGAAAGTTTTTGTAATATAAGGATCGTTAGTTTGAAAAAAAGGTAGTATGTTAAGACGGATATTTACATATATCGTTTTAGTCTTGTTCATGTCGGGGATGCCCCTGCAGGCACAGGAAGAAGCAGTGGAGACGAATAAGGAAAGTTGGCCTTTTTATAAGAGGATTTCGTTTCATACCAATGTGGTGGATTGGGCGCTCACTACGCCGAATTTCGGAGTGGAAGTGGATCTGCAAGGTACGGAAGAAACACGGTTCTCTTTATTAGTAAACGGAAAGTTCAATTGGAATACCGATCATATCATCAGTCCCAGGCTGGTGTGGAATATTCAGTCGGGGGCTGTGGAGTTACGTAAGTATTGGCGGACGAGTAGCGGCGGTAAAAAAATAGAGAAAAGGAAGAATCTGAGTTGGTTCCGTCAGTTCTTTCCGCGTTTTCAGAACAACGTTTTGGCTGCTCATTGTATGGAAAAACCGCGTTATTGGCGTGCCTATTATGTAGGGTTTTATGCGGGTATGGACAAATTTACGTATTGCCTGGGGAAAAACGGTAAGCAAGGTAGCGGAATTAATGCGGGTATCTCTGCTGGCTATAGTATTCCATTGTATCCTTTTAAGAACGGAAAGAGTCTTGATCTTGACATGGGAGCCATTGTGGTGGCTAAGTTGGTTCAATATGACAAGTTTAGGTATGAGGAAGAGAGTGCTTGTTATGCCTATGCAGGAACAAAAGGGCGACATTTGGTTCCTTATCCGGTACTTCATGACATACATGTTTCGTTGGTATATCGGTTTAATTCAATCGCCAATAAGGTGAAAGGGGGAGATAAACGTGGTAAAGCAAAATGGGAAGACCGATTAGCAAAAGTGGATGCGCGTGAGGAAAAGATAAGAGAAAGCCATCGGTTGAAAGATTCGGTTCATTTGGCTCGGCATGAGGCCGATTCTTTACTGCGAATAGCCAAGGATGCGGAAAAGTTACAGAAGAAGATGATGAAAGATTCGCTGGAACGTGAGAAGATGCAACGCAAACTCTTTAAGCAAATGCCGGTGGATTCGGCAGCAGTGCCGGATTCGGTAGAAGTGGAGGCGCTGGATGCTGAAGAAAAGATACGGGAGGCCATTGATTCTTTGGTGATCGTTCCGGTGATACCGGTAAAAGATACGGAGACTGAATCCGATGAGGCGGAAACTCCTCTTCCGGTGCCGGCTGACGAAGAAGAACAAAAGGAAGACACGGTCGCTATTGAAGAACCGGGTAAGGAAGAACCTGTGCCGGTGATAGAACCGAATGATACGGAAGAAGAGAAGGAAGCAGAGCCTGATGGAGACGAGGAAACAGATACCGGAGAGAATAAAGAAGCGGAAGAAAATGGTGAAGAGGGTGAGGTTGTACCGGTAAGTCCCCCGGAAGAGGAAGAAGACACATCGGAAACTAGGTGTTTGACAGACGATAGAAGCGGAAGTACGGGCGGAGGCGGACCGGCTTATGAACGTAAGAGAAGAGAGAAAGGAGGAATGCAGGTATGAAAAACAAGTGGTTGATATATATAATAGGTGTCGGACTTTTGAGTGCGTGTACCACGGAGGTGGACTTATGCTATGGCGATCATCCTCACCGTTCGTTGCTGGATATTCGATTTAATTGGGGAGATTATGCACAGGTTCGTCCCGACAGTATGTATATAGTGGCAATTCGTCCGGTAAACCGATTGAAGTATGGCTTTTTAGTATCTTCCGTACCGGATGTAACGACAAAGAAGATAGAGGGTCAATTACTGTTCCCTCTGTCAGAACGGATAGAAACGGAGAATAATAAAAAGCCAGATGAGCCGGCGGAACCGGAGCAACCGGTAACTCCTCCCGAGGAAGGGCCGGGCGCAGATGAACCGATAGAGGATCAGCCGGTGCCTGCGGCGGGTGAGGATCAAGCGGAAGACGAGACGGATGAAACCGTACTGCCGGACAAACATCTGCTTTGGTTGCGTAACGGCGAATATAAAATGGTGGCCTATAACGGAACAAACGAGGAAGTGGAGAGTTCGCTGACCAACTTTGCGTTGAACGAATATGCCGATCTGGAAGATCTGGAGGTGAAGTATAAAATTTATGAAACACCGGACGAACTGCCGGAAGGCGGAAGATATAAAAACTGGATAGACCGCAATCCCTATTCCGGTTATGTACAGGGAGATGTTAAACCGATCTTCTACAGTACGAATCCTTCTTTCGAAGTGCCGGTATCGGAGAGTGCATCCGGCAAGGTGGTTTGCAACTTCACACCACGACCGGTGACGCAAAAGATAAAGGTGGCGTTTGACATTGTGAAGAAAGAGAATGGAGTAAAGGTTGACAGTGTGCAGGCGGAACTTTCGGGGGTGGCCTCCGCCATACATTTGGGTTCCGGTTATCTGAAAGCCGACAAGACTTATAAAGTTCTCTTTACGCCTACCTATGCCCGAAAAGACAGTCTGCATGTAATGGCACCTTTACAGACACAAGGCGAAGTGAATGTGACAGGATTGGTGTGTAGTTATTCTCCCTCGTTGGTGACGGGGCCGGGAATCATGCAGGTAAACATTTATGCAGAAACGGTTGATGATAACGGGAGAACGGTGCATAGGGTGTTTAAAGCCGGAATCAATCTGTATCATCTGTTGCAAAAGAATCCTTCGATCGAGAAAGATCCTTCTACAGAGCAACTGAAGCAAGTGACAGATAAATTGACTTTGCGTATAGCGGCACCTTTGGAGATAACGCGTGACAAGGTGTTGGAAAACAGAGAGAGCGGTTTGGATTATTGGAAAGGATTAGAAACATTGGACTTGGATATTTAATGCGTCGGAACATGGAAAATAAGGCAAAAATGAAGAATATAATGGTTGGCGGTCTGGCATGTTTGCTGGCGGCATGTAATGAGTCGTTTCCGGCTTTGTATGCGCCGGAAGGTGATAACGGGTATAACAGTACGGAGGTGACGAAAGACGGGAAAGTTCCTATTCTGCTTTCGCTGACAGATCCCGATTATGAAATTTTGGTACCGACGCGTGGAAGCGGTGTTTTCGACACATGGAACAACGATCGTGAGCATTGGCGGAAAGCGGAGTTTCATACGTTTGCCTATTTTTCGCCGAACTTCTTTTCAAAACATGCTTCTCCACGGCCGGAAGCTGATTATCGGAACAAGGAAGCCGATGGCATGTATTGTTTGTTATATGACGATATAATGACGCTTAGTGACAACGGTGGCGGCTTGAGATTTAAGGATGGGAAAACGCGGTATTACTCCATGGCGCATCAGAATTATAAATATAAGTTCTTTACGTTTTATGCCGATGATGCTTATAACAAAGGCAATATTCAACCTGACCAGAAGCGCGTGACAATGCCGGTTCGGATAGATGGAACGCAAGACATCCTGCATGGATTTGCCTACCATACGGAACAGGAATTGGATAAGGAGTTGGATAAGATACCGTCTGGAGACAGTGAATCGAAAGTAATGACGCAGCATCGGCAGGAAATGCTTTACAGTACTATTGCAGGGCATCGCGGGATTAATCCCATCTTTCGTATCAAGCATTTACTGACGCGCTTGAATCTGAAAGTGCGAGGTGGTACCTCGCATGAGATTTCAGAGAGTTATAAAAGTATGATTGTGACGGGCATATCGATTTCTTCACCAACGGAGGGAACTTTGGTTATCGCTAATGATAACTGGACGGAAAGCACCTATTTGAATGATTGGAAGAACAATCAAATTCTAATTTTCGATCCGAAGTCAAACAAAGACTTGAAATGTAAAGTAAAGACGGAAGGGCATCGTCATCCCGAGTGCGAGGATATTCCCGGATTCCATATATCTACAGATGAGCTTCAAGTTGTATCTGAACCTTTGTTGGTGGCTCCTACTAGTTCTTACCATCTGACGATTTATACGAAACGATGGGAAGATGATAGGACGGTGAGTACGCCTCCTGCAATTCATTATGATTTGGTATTGTCTGACGGGCAAGGCGGTTCGAAACCATTTGAAGCCGGTAAAGAATATACGATCCATATTTATGTATATGGAGAGCAGGATATTAAGGTTGCGGTAGCGGACCTTCCTTCATGGGATAAGGGAGATGATATACCTGTGGGTGAGGAAAAATAGTAATGAATCGGAATATATTAAGTTATCATATTGTTTAACAAATTAAAAAAGAGTGATTATGAAGAAAAGTTTATTATTCGCGTCTGTGATGTTGGCAGCGTTTTCCAGTTGTTCCAACGACGCCACGGAAATGGCAGATTTCGTGCCCGGTCAGCAGCAGGAAGGTCTTGTACCGATTAACTTGGGATTGTCTCGTTTCGGTGTTTCGGTAACGGAGACGAAAGGTGCCGGTACGGTAGGTG
>ERZ778503.348-NODE-348-length-39403-cov-8.374123_pt1 | contig 39403 bp, 47 predicted proteins | sample MGYA00510047_ERZ778503 | MGnify/ENA primary metagenome ERZ778503 (study PRJEB29527, sample SAMN07138965) | mouse gut metagenome | material: feces | host: mouse | place: China:Nanjing | collected 2016-01-25 ... | reverse complement strand
CGCTCCCTATCAGCAGGAACTTGCCATTCTCCAAACCGCTCCTGGTATCAGCAGTGATTTCACCGCCATCGGAATCATTTCCGAAATCGGTACCAATATGGAGGCTTTTCCTTCGGCGAAACACTTATGCTCATGGGCCGGTCTTACGCCGACCAACAATGAAAGCGCAGGGAAGAAAAAATCTGTCCAGGTCTCCAAAGCCGGATGCTACATTAAGCCGCTTCTGGTACAGTGCGCGAACGCTGTTGTCAAAAGCAAAAAGCATCCTGAAATTCGCAACCGCTACCTCCGTATCAAGAAACGTCGCGGCCACAAGAAAGCAATCATTGCCATAGCAAGAATGCTTCTGACTGCATTATACCATAATTCAGCCCGTTTTTCAACGCCTGAAAACCCCGATATTTTCAGGGTTGTTCAATATATAATGCTATGTGAAGCGGGCGAAAAATGGGGCAATTAGTAACAAATTAGTATCAGGCTTTCTTCAAATACTTCTTGTCAACTGCCCCTGTTACTGCCCCTGTTTTCTGTGTGGAAATAACAGCCCTGTTGCCGTTCAGTTCCCGCAAGTAAAGGGTGGAAGAATAAACCCACGAAGCGAATTTTGAAGTTCCACCATATACCGGGGCATTTGCATCCAGCTTCACCTTATCACCAACCGCAAGGGAAGCCGCTGCTGTTCCGCTGGAAGAAACAGCTTCACCCTTTTCAGTAGTAATATAGGTATCAAATCCGGCTGCTTTCAGCTTTGCCGCCATATTGTCAGCGTTTTCCTTCTTACTGTATGCCCCGACCTGAATTTTATACAAGCCGCCAGCCTTCACCATGTAAGTATCAAAGCCCGCTGCCTTTACCTTTGCAAGCTGCGAATCGGCGTTTGCCTTGTTCTTATATGCCCCAGTCTGCACCCGATAAAGAGTACCGGAAGTAGGCTCTGTGGGGTGTTTCTTTTCGATTTTGAAAGTTGTAACGATACTTTTTACAATAGCATTTGCGATTTCATTTTTATTGTCAACAATCCAGCGTGCGACCGTAGGATTATCGTGAAAATTCACTTCAACCAATGCGGAAGGAATACCAAATTGCATAGGGGAACGAATTTCACCATATCCAGCTCCATTAAAAGCGTTCATACCGTTTACAACGGAAGAACTGCGATTGCTTTTAACCGGACAAATTGCGTTAAGTTCTTTTACAAGACTTTCGGCAAGAACTTTTGCATTTGCACTATTGGGGTGATAGAAACAAACTGTTCCGCTTGCTTTTCCTGCACCACCAGCATTTGAATGAATCGCTAAGTAGAAGTTGCAGTCATATTTTTTACTTTCTGCGGGGCGTTCATTTTTATTGATACCCAATGAAAAATTTGCCATTACCACATCAATAATATAATTGCTTTCAAGAATCGCCTTCACCTTTGTTGCAACTGCTTCCATTTCAATTTTTTCTGTTGTTTTCACCCCGGAATAGGCGTTGTTGGGTTGGTTACTCGGACTTAAATAGATTTTCACTTATTTTCACCTTCACTTTCTGCCTTTTTCTTCAAAACTTCAATCGCCTTGACGATAACCGAAGGGATAGGCACACCCATCAGCCCCGCATTTTCGATAATGGAAATTGTTTCATTCGCAATGAAGGCAATCACAACTGCATCACGGATAAAATTAGAACCCATCACCAAATCAAGGCGGCAAGCCACCAGCACCACAAGAAGGGTTACACCTTTACGGCAAAGCCCCTTCCATCCGGCACGGCTTTCAAGCGTTCCATCCGCTGTTTTCTCGCTTGCGTGGAACACCCCGGCAACAATAAGCCCGGTCAGGTAGTCAATACCCATGAAAATCATCAGTGTAATCAAAGCTGCATCCCACCCCCCAAACAGGGAAGCAATGAAGCCGCCGACAACGCCGATTCCCGTACAAATTCCTTCTTTCATAACCTTATCTTCCTTTCTGTTTTAGATTTATAAGCAAAAACCCCTACATAGGGCTTTATATAAGCCTTATATAAGGGTTTTTTACCTATCCTTGATAGTTTGTTAGGCTTCTACTTCCCAACCGTACACGCCCGGTTGCCACACATTGTTGTCAACGGTGGATTTCCAAAGCTGATTTTCAAAGGAAACAACATCACCCTTCATATAGGCATCTGTTGCCCCAAGCGGCTGTGTCCAAATAGAAACGCCTTCATCTGTGAAGCCGATTTTCTTATAAAGGGAAGCCGCCGTGTCCGGTGTCCAGTCCGCTTGTGAAGTGTGTGCCTGAATAACCTTGTAAAGCTGCGTTTCCCCGTCAGCGTTCACGCCATACTTCACAATCTCATTTTCCGGGTAGGCTTTCATTGCCGCCCATTCAGGGTAAAGATCAGCAACTTCCATTGCTTTTTCATCCGTCAGGTTTGCAGATTGAACAGACATTTGAACAAAGCGGTTCATCTGTTGTGCAAGAAAAATTTTGTTCATTACTCATTCACCCCCAAAATTGTATTTACAAGTTCGCCCAACTCTGCATTGTGGGCTGCTTGCTGCAAAATGAATTCATCTTTGGTGAATTGAATCATGTTATATTCAAAGCCCACGAATTCATTTTCTTCACCGACATTTTCAGAAGCATCCTGAATGTTGGTGTGCTGCCAAACGCTGAATTCATCAATCACGATTGGTTCAGGTTTGACAGTGCTTCTTACTTTGCCATAGTCAACCATGTTTTACGCCGCCTTTCTAAATTTTTTCTTTTTAACAACTTCCCGATAATATCGGTCTGTGTCCTCTTGAATTGGTGCAATATACTTCTTTTGCAAGCGGTAACTGTCACAATGGTTCAGCCATCCTTTATAGGAATTTACTGAACACCATTCCGAATAGTTCATCAACTGCCCGCTTGCGGTTTTCTTCCTGATATGCACCATTTTCTTCTTGAAATTGGTGCAAGTGCTTTTGCGAAGCAATGTATAATTCAGGAAGGTTCGATAACCGACAAAATCAACACCCCGCACATAGGAAGGAAACACTTGCCAATTCCCTTTGATAGTCAACCGCAATTCCCGCATGAAATACACATCCATTTCCCTTTTCAGGGCGTGAAGTTCTTCCTTGCTGCTGCCGAAAATCACAATATCATCCATGTAACGGAAGTAATGCTTTACCCGCTTTTCTTCCTTAATCCAATGATCGAACCCCGAAAGATAGAAGTTTCCGCAATATTGGGAAAGGTAGTTCCCGATTGGTATTCCGGTTTCTGTGTCAATATCTTCATCCAGTAACCAAATATCACGCATATCTTCAATTTTAGCGGTGCAAATGCTATCTATGATTTCATCCAACAACCAAAGCAATTCAGCATCTTTGAAAAGCCTTCTGAACTTTGCTTTCAAAATACCGTGATTTATGGAAGGGTAATAATGCCTTACATCCAGCTTCAAGCAATATTGGCAATTCGGAACATCCTTCCACATTGCTTCTTGAACATCATGCAATGCGGCGTGAATTCCTCTTTCCGGTATCGCTGAATAGGTGTTCTTTGTCATATAACGCAACAAATACGGTTCAATCACTTGTAGAATTGCCCATTGACAAATTCGATCCGGGAAGTATGGCAATTTGAAAATTTCCCGTTCTTTTCCGCTGTCATGCTTGATAAACTTTTCATAGGGTGAAGTTTGGTAGGTATGATTGATAAGCATTTCTTGAAGCCTTTTCAAATAGCTTTCAACATCTGCATCAACTTCCCTTACTTCCTGATACCATCCTTTTCCCTTCCTTGCGTTTTGGTGTGCTTTGCGTAGGTTATCCATAGAATAAATTTGTTCATATAGATTCCCATGTCGCTTCATTGTTGAATGTTCCTTTTGTATGCACATCAGCCGAATCTTCAACCTTTGAAAGTTAATTTTCAAAGTCTACCAACACGACCAAATTTTATTTTTAACTTCCCCCTTTCGGGGGCTGTCTGTTCTGCCTGTGGCACGGTCTTTCAGGAATACAGATTTTATATTGAAACAGCCGGGGAATTTTCCCCGGCTGAATCGTGCATTTACTAACTGCCTGCTGATATTCCAATTACGATTAGAAGTAGCATTATTCAGATTCCAATAGAAAGTACCTGCATTAGAACTGTTATTACAATAGCTGCCTAATTTAGTAACCTTTTTCATGGTTTCTATTTTGTTCTGCTATTCTGTCATTGGATTGTAAACAACAAAACTCCCTGAACTACCGTATATTTTCAATTTTTCAAACTTTGTTCAACGGTTACGCCGCTGCTGCCTTTTTGGAAGGTACATACACCAACCGCCCGCCGATACTCCAATTACGATGAGAAGCAGCATAATACAGATGCCAACAGAAAGCACCCGCAATAGAACCGTCACGACAACCGCCGCCCAATAAAGCAACCCGCCAGCCGGAATTGTTATTCCAAGCGTAGTCACCAACCGGAAGGGCATCATTGCCGCTATATTCAACCGCAATGAACAGCCAATCAAATTCTTCACTGTACCCAAAAGCGGAAACATAGCCGCTGCCCTGAATCGGGTGAATACCCGTGTTCTTATAAGGGCTTGCTTTGGAATTATCAGCAAAGGCATGATCGGCAACATGAAGTGTTCCGGCTTGCCCGCTTTCAAAAGGTTCAGGGTTTTCCTCGTTCATACCGTCAACCCAAGTCCAAATGTTACCCCAAAAGTTTTCTTCCCCACGATAGGAAATAAGCTGAATACCGTTTGCATTGGTAACAGCACCGGAGGCGTTACCCAAAGAAACGGTTGCCCCTGTGTACTGAATATTCGCCGCACTTGAAGTTTGATCTGTGTTACCTCTGCCAATAGCGGTTTGCATATTGAAAGAAGCGTATTCAATCAGCATCAAAAGCTGTGAAGCGGCTGCTGTGGCTGCATACGCCTGTTCCCAACCTTTACCCCGCTTCTGTGCAAGCAAGCGAACATTCGCCCTTGTCAAATTCGGTGTATCGCCGCCAGCGGGCTTTGTTCCGGCAATGCTGGAAAGTTTATCCGCTGCGAAGTCTGCCACCTGTGCATTATCCAAAATATAGGCGTTTGCGGAAGTGTCAAACAGCGAACCTTCAAAGGCTGCAAGGTAAATATAAGGGTTCACATTCCCGTTTTCTACAAAAGCCGGGTGAACCTTGAAGCCGGGTTTCAGGGTGTCAGAAACATAGTAGCGGGCTTTGCGGATTTTCATTCCCTTCACGCCTTTTTCAAGTACCATAGGAACAACCTTGTAATAAAATTTAGGCTGTTCAACCATCACCTGAACGGGCGTTCCGGCTGCGTTTTTTCCCGTTGTGGTATAGCCTGAATCGCCATAGTAGGCGGTTACTGTTCCATCATCCGCAACATTGCAGCGTTTACGCCCACCAAAAGCATTGATTGAATCAAATGCCGCCCCCGGTGTACGATTTACCGCACCGGAAAGGCGGGTAAATTTCTTATTTACAAAGTCCACTTCCACGCCGAAAATATCTTCATCAGAATACCCAATGAAGGCTTCAAGGTCTGCAATCTGTTTCTGTAAATCCTGAATATCCCCGATTGTAGCAACTGCCGCCTGATCTACTTCAAGGGAAACATTTTCAGCGTTTCCAACCGTGGTTACAAGCTGCACATACGCACCGGAAACGGTAATCCCATTATAAGCGGGCATATAACAATTCCCGGAAGTTTCCCTTGTTACCGCATAGAGGATTTCCCCATCATCAGGATCAACCGCATACAAGCCCAACGCCTTCATGTAATACCCCGCTGTCAGTTCGGTATTGGTGAAGGCGGCTTCAACCTTGATTGCAACCCCATTTGTGCGGGTTATTTTGGAAATCAGGCTTGTTTGCTTCACATTGGAAAGGGAAGTCAGCCCTTCAAGCTGTGCATCCGTGTATGCCGTGCTGGAAGCTGATACTTTAGTAAATTCAACGCTTCCTTCCCCGGCAATCATCTTTGCAAGTAACGCTTGCCCTTTGTTGGTAATAACCAACTTTGAAAATTCTGCCATAATTATTCAATCCTTTCTTATTGTTTTATTTCAATGAATTCAGAAGCAACCACGCCTGAACCAACTGAATTTTCGCCGCTTATGTTGAACTGTTCATTGAAATCATTGGTTATAACAACGGAAACAGAATTGACCGCCCCGCCGCCGTGTAACGCCGAACCATCAACAGCAACATTTTCTTTGCTGTCATTGGTGATAAGGTAATCAGCGGTGTTCACTGTACCGCCTCGGAAAGCTGCTGTTCCGCTGGAAGAAAAATGTTCCTCACTATCATTTGTGACAAGCGGAAACAAAGCCACATCCGCAACACCACCAGCGATAAGGGAAACACCTTTGATTGTTTGAACGATCTTTTCATCATTTGTGATAAAAAAGGTTTCCACGGAACACACGCCACCACCCCAAAAGGCAAAGCCTTCTGTATAGCAAGGAATACTGTTTTCTGCTATAAATGCGATATTGCACGGAAACATTGTTTCAATCAGGCGTTCCAATTCTTCAATTTGCCCGTATAATTCAAGGCTTACTTCAAGTTCAAGTAAATAACCGTCAATGAAGTGTTTTGTTAGTGTGAAATTGTTTTCCCCGCATATCGCAATCAGGCGTTCAATAAAAACCCGCCATGTGTACGGAATGGAAGAAAACCACCTTATTTGAACTCTTGCACGGCGGCTTTCAAGGGTATCTTCTATCGAAGGGAAAATGTGCAACAACTTTTCAAATCGTGAAATTCCGTATTCGTCAGCCGTTTCAATGAATTCATTTTTCAAAACTCTTTCAGCGGCGTTCCATACAAGCACAAATTCAGGGTTTTCCGCTTCCAAAGTAACAGCAATTTCTTTGAACTCTGCTAAAAATGGGGGTAGGTAAGAAACAAGATCAACTTCTCTTGTCATGCACTCGCACCCCCAAACACCGGAACTTCAAATTTCCCCAAAGTCAGGTTATCAGAAGCCCCGTTTATTTTGGTGTTTCCAATATCCACAATACCATTGACACCTAAAATGCGGGTTTCAATCTGCGAAATACGAACCACCAAATACGGGTTATCAGCCCATGTTTTACGCAATTCCAGCAAATAGCCTTGTATTGCTTCATTGATAGATGATTGCAAATTATTCCATCCGTACCCAACATCAAAGGTGATATTGGTTTTAACAGTAATGTTTACCACCTTTGCCTTTTCCACGGTCACAATATGCCCGATTGGTGCAATTCCGTAACCTTCCCCGGCGTTCTGTTCTGGATCAATGGCGGTTTGCACTGTTTGGATTAGTTCATCTGTTGGCACACCATATTCTGAATTTAGAATTGTCAACAGCACTGTTCCCCCAACGGTCAATTTCTTTGCTGCCGCCGCTGAATACACGATTTCAAGCCACGCTTTCACCGTTGGATTCAGCGTGTTAATAATTCCGTTATACCATTCTTTCACAATCTCATTCGGGATCATGTCAGTGGGGCGAATATCACCATTCCAAGTCCTTGTTACTTTGGTACTTCCAACGCCCGGAATAGCGTTTGTTTTTTCAAGGTAATCACGAACATTGCCCCCAAAGGCTTTTTCATTGAAGCTATCAAAATAACGGGTTCGCAAATCTTCTGTTTCTTCTTCATCCTCACCGGGAATAAGAATTTCCGTAAGTTCAGCCGTTTCAAGTCCTTCAATATAATCAATGGGAATCATTGTTCCCATCTGCTGATTTCCTACAATTCCGGGGGTTTCGCATTTTACTTTATATTCCCCATCTGCGATTTTTTCAGTTACAATGAAATTCATTGAACCTATATTGAACCGCCGCCCAGTAACATCAATATTTGTTGGGGTAAACTCACCCTTCAAAACAGCATAGGTTGCTTCATAAGGGGCAATTCCTCTTTCTTTGCAACGCCTGATAAGAAATTCCCTTGAAGCACTATCACCGTATGCTTCCGCAATCAGGGTGTTCAGTTCAACATAAAGAATTTCCAATTCAAGGGCTGTGGGGGAATGGGTATCAAAGATAACCGAACCTTCCCGCTTGTCGAATTTGTCAGATACCCGTGAAAGCATCCGTTCAAGAATTTCATTATAGGTTACATCATACATTAAAAGTTCACCACCTTTTCAGCAACCACATCACCGAAAACGGTATGTGCGGTAAAAGTTACAAGGATTTCACCCTTTTTTGAAATGTTAAATTCAAAATTATCAACGCTTTTGATTCTATCATCCCAAGTTAGGGCTTCCGTGATCCGGCGTTCAAGTTCAGGGCAAACATACGAAATAGGTTCACCGTATAAATCAAGCAATTCAATCCCATAGTTCCACGAATACATCACATATTGGTAACGCTCTGTGTTCAGGATTTTATATATTGCCTGTTTCATTGCTTCCTGATTGTCTGTATAACCCCGTACAAGTTCGCTTGCAAGGTTCATTTTGTAGGTATGGGTTGGCTGTTCCTCAATCTCGAAATCCTGTTCAAGAAAGGCTGTGGTTGAAGGTATCATCCGATTCTATCCACCACAATATATTTTTGCCCGCCCTGCTGCCTAACAAGAAGCACTTCATCACCGACAACCAACCCATTATGAACGGTAATTTTCTTCTTGCTGATAACAATATCGTGATTATGAGAAGCAAAGGCGGGATCGCCGCTTCCCCCTGATCGGTTTTGTGTTGCCCATCCGTATTCAGAAAGAATTGAAACGGTTGTAACATAATTTGTAACATTCCGGCAAAGAACAAGCTGCCCTTCACCCAATGGCAATTTCTGTTCCACAAGGATTTTCAAGGGGGAAGTGCTTGTTACCTTTCCAAAACAAACTTGAACGGGTTTTGAAGCGTCAACCGCATCCAACGCCGCCCGTTTTATTGCTTTTGTCAATTCAACTGCATCAGGCAATAAATTCACCCCCTCGAAGTGTTAAATCCATGAAATGTTCATCCAGCTTGAAAGTGTGCTTTACCTTTTCAACCAACATGAAGTTTTTCAAATTCATATCGCCCAAAGCAAGGTTTATTACAACCATGCTTCCGGCTCTTACCCGTGTATCGCCCAAAGCGTTCACGATTTTCAGGTTTCTTGTTTTGCTGTTGTATAGCTTCAACAGGGCATCCGCTTTTGCTTGCCCGTTTTCGCCCTTTTGCAGCGTGTCAAAATACTGTAACACACCCCATGCGTTCATGTGACTTGAATCCTGTGCAATGTAAACTTCCCTCTTTCCGGTTTCTTCATTGTCATAGGTCAGCTTCACTTTGTTGTAAGTGTCGTTGTCAATGCTGGAAGTGTATTCAAAATTTTCCCCGGTTTCTTCATCAATCATCAGGTATGCCCCCGGCTCACCAACATACATTGAAGAAAGGCTTTTCAATGTCAGCTTGCCGAAATCGTCATACAAAACAAACATTTCTTTACTGTTCTGTAATGTCAGGTCAAGGGCATTTTCTATCATATCAAATAGGGAAGTGTTATCTTCCACCCGTGAAGCAATCACAAACCCGGTATCTTCCAAAGTTCCGGTGTTCAAAGAAAAATCCGCTGCAATCATCTGAATAAACTGCGAAGCGGTTTTATTCTCATAAACATAAGTATCTTTGTTATTCAAATACCGTAATTGATCGTAAGCTGTCACTTCTATAATCTGATCCTTATCCCGCTTTTTCGTGAACACAAACCCAAAGAAAACGGGTTTCCCATCCACTTTCAGGCGAACCGCCGCCCCTTCCTGAAAATTGATAACGGAATCTTTTACAAGTTTGAAGGTCAGCTTGCCGGGGGTGCTTCTTCTTTCTGTACTCCATTCAATACCTTCTTCCACAACCGGAATATATGCCTTTGTGCCGGAAGGATCGGAAATCAAAAGTTCTACATTCAAAGCCGCACCCCCTTAATCAAATGTTCCATCATCTACCCACCCATACACATTTGAACCGGAATCAATGTGTATCAAATGCCACGGGTGGGCTTTTCCTGAACCGTTTGCAATCGTGATTTTTGCCTTTCCCGCCCTTGCGGAATAACCCTTTGCCCCCGGATAGGAACTATAAAAGTGTGTGCCGCCGTGAAAATTCACTATATCGCCCACACCATAGCTTTTCTTTGCCGGGGGATCAGCCGCCCTTTGCTTTTCAACCTTTGCTTTCGGTTTGGAAGCGGCGATTTTGATATTTACGGTTTTTGTGCCATAGTCCCGGTATTGCTTCAACTTGATTTTTACCATCAAATCAAAGCCATCTTTCGCCTGTTCGGTAATTTTGTAATCTTCCAATGATACCTTCATATTGGTTGAAAACAGAACCTTTCCATTTGGCATTGTCCGGGAAACGATAAATTGAAAGGGCTTCTTATCCGCTTTCAAACTTTCAAAGTAATCAAGAAAATAAGAAGCCCCCTTGAACCCTGATTTATAGGTTGCAAACGGGTATTTTACTTGTGGTATTCTGCACTCAAATTCAACATCCGTTAGTTCAGGGGTTTTCAAAATGTTTATTTCCCCTTCATTTATCAGGGTTAGCGTGTCATTTGCGTTATTGATTTTCACTTGCAGCTTTTCAGGGGCGATTGGTAACAAGCATTTTTTCAGGTAGAAATCATATCCGCTTTTACTCATTATTCATGCACCCCTTCCGCTATAATGTCAACCGCTTCATTTACTGCACCCGTCAGCCCGTCAACTACTCCATCCAAATCCATTTTACCGGAAACGGTATTGTGGTTCGTCTGTTCAATAGTGATTTCAGCGGTTGTAAATCTGTTTATTGCTTCCTGTTCGGCAATGTCACGAAGATATTTCAAATCTTCTTCTGTAATATCCATTGAATCCTTGATTGCCCCGGTGTTGCCCGCTATATCACCAACATCCCCAGCAAGCCCCGCCCCGTAATTGCTCAAATCGGCGTAGTCACCCGCACCCGGTACATTGGTATCAAACAGGCTGGAAGGATCGAAATTCGCAATGCTTTCATCAATCCCTTCACCAAAGGAATACCCGGCATCCCAAGCCGCCCCGTATTCAAACCGCCCAAGTTTCATATCGTCAGCGTTCATTTTTGCCATTACTTCATCACCCTTGCCGAAGGTTTCATCAACCCAACCGCCAAGAGAATCACGCCAACCCTGAACACTTCCCGCAAGGTTTGAACCGAAGATTGCATCAATAGCCGAAGCCAACGCTTGAAGAATACCAAGCACGGTATCAGCCAAACCGAAGAACAAGCGGCAAACTGCACCGATAGGATCAGTAAATACATTGCCGATAAAGTTTGCTACTTCTGCCACAAGGTTATAGATAAGCACGAACACATCCACAACCAAATTCCAAAGGGCAACAAAGATATTGCCGATAAAGGCAAGGGCAACCATGAACGCCCCGCAAATTATACCCGTTGCGGAAACGGAAGTTCCGGCGAATTTATTCACCGCCGCCACCGCCGCATAGAATAGGGCTATCAGGGCGATTATAAGAATAATGATCCACACGATAGGGCAAGCGTACATTGCAGCGTTCAGCCCGTATTGTGCGGTTGTTTCAGCCCATGTTGCACCCGTTACAAGCATTGTTGCCGCTGCCATTATGCCCTTTGCTACCGCAACAATCCCATGAACCGCCGCCATAGCCATTTCAGCACCTTTTGTCAACAGCAACCAGCCGTAGTAAACAGCCAAAGCCCCGGCTACACCGTAAATGATAGGGGATAGCCACGACCAATTTTCACCAACGATTTCAGCAACGCCCACAAGCAAATCAAAGATTTCAAGGGCAATGCCCGCCACCATTGATAGGGCTTCAATCGCATTGTTCACAAAGCCCTGAAACGCTTCACTATTGGCAATTTCATTCATTCTTTGAAGAACGGGCTGAAATGCCATCAAAGCGGTATTCTGAAAAGAAGTCCAAATTTGCGAAAAGGTTTTCGGCATTTGTTCAAATTTTGCATTGGTATCATCAGCCGCTGCAAACATAGCCGCCTTTACAATGTCAGCGGTAATCAGTCCTTCCGCTGCCATATCCTTTAATTGCCCCTTTGGAACTTCCATATAATCAGCAATCGCCTGAATGATATTCGGGGCTTGCTCCAAAATGCTGTTGTATTCCTCACCACGAAGAACGCCTGAACCCATTGCTTGTGTAAGCTGCAACATAGCGGCATCAATGCCCGCCGCTTCCGTTCCGGCAATGGTAAACTGTTTATTCACCTGTTCCATGAAGGCAATGATTTCTTCCGAACTGCTGAACGCATCACCCGCCATAAGTCCAAGTTTGGAAACGGCATCAGCGGTTGCCTGATAGCTGCCCCTTGCCCGTTCCGCTGAAAGATAAATCATGTTCTGCAAATCTTGTGTGGTTTGCAATCCGTCATTCATCAAATTCAAGCGGGCGGTTGTAGAAGTAAGCTGATCCGATAAGTTCAACGCCGCTGAAAGGGTTTGAATTGTAGCGTATGCTGTAACCGCACCCTTGATTGTCTGCATTAGTTCATTGGCTTCATTCGTGCCTTCTTCAATTTCACGGTTGAACCGCCCTTGTTCGTCAACATTATCACGGATATATCTTTCAGTATTGCCTATTGTCTGCGACAACCGCAAATAGGCTTCATTCGCTGCCTGAACATCCATGTTGTCAACAGCACGGTTCAAATTCTGTTGTTCCTGAACCGCCTGATCTAATTGCCCCCGCAACTGTTCCAATTCCGCATTTGCGGTATCTGTACCCATATTCAGGGGGTTACTTTCTATTGTCTGAATACGCTGCTGAATTGCTTGCAAGCGGCTTTGCATATTGGATAAATCCGTAAAACCACCGGGCGGTAAGAAATCCATATCTGCCGCTGTCTGCACAATTCGTTCCTGCGTTTGGTTCAAAGTGTTCAACATATTGTTTGCACTTTGAACTTCCTGTTCAAACCGTTCCACCCCGGAATTTGTAAAAACTTCCAAGCTGTCAGATTGCCAATGAACCGGAACTTCCACGGGTTCGGGCTGTTCCGGTTCAATCGGCATATCAACAGGGGGCGGTTGCTCCACCAAAGGATCAGGCACATCCGGCTGCACGGGAAGTACAACCGGGGCTGAACTTTGCGGGGCGGTAGGTGTTTGTGTTTCGGGGGTTTCAATCCCTTGCATAGCCGCATCCAACTGTTGAACTGCAATAGTAGCCTGATTGATTGAATCCCGTGCTGCTTCAATAGAAGCTGTGTCAACGGGGCTGTTCATTGTTTGGTGCAAATCTTCCATAGCGGAAAGCCCCAAATTTACGGAATTGATAACCTGATACAAAACGCTTGTGAAGTTATCTTGTAATTCAATCGCCGTTCTGATTGTAGCCATGCGGATCACCTACCTTTCTTTTTGGATTTACTTTCAATCTTCTTTTTCTCTTTTTTGTCAGCTTCCATTTTCACCTTGATTGCCGCCACGGTAAAAGCCTTTTCTTCTTCATCCATAGCAAGGAAAACGGAAGGCAAAATGTGAAGTTTCAGAAGGGCATAGTAAGCAAAGTTCGCTTCCCAATCCCCTTCTTCAATTAGTTTTTTGCTTCATTCACCTTATCTTCAAAGGAAACATTGAAGCCCTGAAATTTCTGAACGAAAGCCGCCAAATCGTTATATTCGCCGGGATCGTCAACCATTGCCATCAGCAAATCTTCCGGGGTTTTCACGCCGTAGGAATCCTGCAATTCGGAATCGAACAAATCAGGCACAACCACGGAAGCCGCAATCATACGCTGAATGTAAAGGCTGGATTTCAGTTTCGGGCGGTACATATTCGGCTTTCCCGTTACCGGAATATCAATGGTGCAATTCTCCCTGATTTCCTCGTTCTCTTTGGAAGAAATGTGTTTGAACTCCCATTCAAGGGGGTTGCCCTTCTCGTCACAAAGGGATTTTGTTGCCGGGTAGAACCCGTTTTCCTTCACGGCTTTGTTAGCCTTCATAAATTTTGCGAATTTAGACATTTTACATCTTCCTTTCATTATTTATCACGGAATAGGCAAAACCCCTTATATGGGCTTATATAAGCCGCACACAAGGGGTTTCAGCCCTTCCATTGGTTGTTAGTTCGTAAGAAATCCTTCAAGGTCTTTGAAGGCTTCCGGCATCTTGAAATCTTCAAAGGTGAAATCCATATCTTCATCAAGATATTCACCATCTGCATCAAACTTTGCCAACACACCGCCGTCAATGTTACAATCCATCAGGATCATTGTTTGTCTGCCAGCCCCGGAAGTGGGATCTTCATTTGAAATCTGAATTTCAAAATAAATATCTTCCCCGGTTTCCTTGTACTGCAACATCATCTGCCGGAAAATAGAAGTGTTGTAGTGGAAGGTTGCCGAACCCGTACCTTTCCAGCCGGAAGCCTTGTTTCCCTTGCCCGTCTTGCCAAGAATGGGAACTTCCGTTTTGTTCTTCTCAAACTTTGCTTCAAGGTTGATAGCCTGCATGAAATTGTAACGGCGTGTTCCGATAGTCACGAAACATTCAGCCAAAGCCGCAAATACCGTGTCTTTGGCTTTCATAACCACATTACCGTTCATTCTGTTTCACCCCTTCCTTATGCCACCGTAACGGTCATATATAACTTGCTCATAGCGTTTACAACCGTTACAAGGTCATTTACCACCACGGATTTCTTTGTGTTGCCCTGTGTAACCGTCACATCAGAATCCGAAAAGTTTTCAATCGCCCGGATTTCCTGCAACTGTTCATGGTGCTTCACAATATCCGACCAAAGGGAAATTCTTCCCGCTGCATCGTTGGGAACAACGCCCAAATACTTTGTATTGAATAAAACCGCAATATCATTTGCGATCTGATCCATCACACGCACGGTCTGATTATCCTTGAAAATATCGCCCTGTGTATCGGAAGTAGTAACCATTGTGTTAATATCTTCCAACACACGAACATCAGAACCGACCTTATGAAGCGTAAATTCCCCGGCTTTAATAGCCTTCTTCAACTCGTTCTGCGTGTAGTTTGCATCAACGGTAAATTCACCGTTGTAAATCCTGTTCTGATTGCTCTTGTTTACTTCACAACCAGCGGAAGCGCCCGTTACCCAATAAACAAGGCTTGCTTCACTCCAACCTTCATCAAGCACACGGTTTTTCACGCTGATTGTGCCGTAATAGTCAGCCGCCTTGTTATAAAGCACAAGCTGGAATTTGATACCCATTTCATCACGCAAACGCTTGACGAAAGAAGCGAAAAGCCCCTTTGTGGTATCGTCTGTTACCACAACGCCCATTGTGTTATAAGTGTAGGCTTCAATCTTATCAAGGTAGGTTTGATAAGCTGTCCCGTCAACCGTGCCATTCTCACCACCGGAAAGAGGCGTTGCAGCCGTTACCGCCAGCGTTGCGGAAGCCTTAAACTTTACAAAATCATTTGCGGTCAGGTCAGCCGCCTTTGCAACCGTCTGTTCGTCAACAACCACCGTATCAAGCACGGTTTTCACATCAAACAGGGTATCATCATCAGCATTTACCTGAATCGTGATTTTCAGGTCATTGCCACGAACCCCGCCATAGAGGGCTTCCGCAAAGGTATTTGCCGCCTTTGTTCCCCCGGAAGTCAGTTTGTACGCATAAAGGGTTTGCGTGTTCAGGAACAAATCACGAAGCCCTTTCAGCTTGTCATGCGTGTAATCGTAACCGAAAATTTTCAGGCTGTTCTTCTGAAAATCGCCGTTGGTTACTTCAAACACATCACCGTCAATGCCCCAATCCAATTCAAGGGGCATTGTTGCAATACCCCTTTCAGAAAGGGCGGCATTTGCGGAAGCTGCCGAAATGAAATTGATATATGCACCCGGCAATTCTTTGTTCTGTGTAACGAAAGTTCCACCGCCTAAAGCCATGTTATTTCACCTGTCCTTTCATATATTTTTCAATCATCTGTTCAACGGTTTCAACCGTGTATTGCTTATCAGGGGAAAGAAGGGTGTTCACAATATCCTTCCTGCCCTGAAATCGTTCAGCCGCAAGCAACTGTTCTTTTGAAAATGAACTTTCAACTTTGCCCTGTTCGCTTGCGGCGGGTTTGCTTTTCTTTACCGCCATTCACATCACCTTATCCTTTCACGGTAACATTTTCAGAAATTTCTTCCATAGCATCAGAAGCCGCTGCCTTGTAAACAAACAAATCATAGTTCACAAAGAAGTTCAGCACCCCATCCACTACTTCATATTTCATTTTTGTGCCACGCACCAAATCCCCGGTAACGGTTATATATTCAAGGCAAGAAAAAAGCCTTTCGGCAACCGCATTACATTCTTCCTTTGCCCGGTCTTTATCAGCCGGGAAGTATTGTATGCAGAATTGGTTTTCCCTGAAATACCGTTTTCCAAGAAACACCCGGTTTGTGGGATTTATGCAGAACAGAAAAAAACAAGGTTCGTTCAAACCCTGTTCAACCGATTCTGTGTAAGTGGTGTAATCATCACCAAATTCAGCATTTAAGGAAATGCTGATTGATTCAATTATGGAATTTATCATTGCAAGCACTCCCCTAAAAACTTTTTGATTTTGCTTTCAAGTACTTTCGGGGCTATATTCTGTATTTCCTGTTCCGAAATCGTAAGCATGAACCGCCCTTGAACCCACCCCTTATGATTGGCTGTCCGGTGTCCGTACTCCACATAGGAAGCATATTCAACCGGGTTCACTATCTCAATAACAAGGGTGTTTCCGTAATGGTGGATCGTAAGGGAATCAGCGTATGCTTTCGCACTTGCCTTTTTCCCGCTTTCCGCTTCTTCATGGGTTTTGGAAGTCCAGCCCCGGCGAAGTGTACCGCCTTTTTTACCTGAACTTGCGGGGTATTGCCCCACGGGTGTACGCTTGATAACTTTTGCCAATAGGCGGGCGGCAAGTTCCTTTGCACAAGCATCAATGAAGGCTTCAACATTGCCTTGCTGAATTTTGTTCAACTGCTTTTGAAGTTTCTTCATTCCTGCAACCGAAAACCCGCCCATATTTGCCATTACGCCCACCCCTCGAACAGTTCAAGCATGATTTCCGCATGGGATAGGTAAACGGCGGGAACACCACTTGCGGAATATTCGGTTGTTACGCCGTTTTGTTCCACAACGATTTTTGAACCGGGCTTTACCTTGATTTCCGGTGCTATGAATAGCTTTGTGCCTTGTGTCTGCTTTGCCGCCGTGTCAGTTTGAACAACGGCGTTCAATTTTTCAAAGGATAGCTTGCAAGGCTGATTTTCGACAACGGGAACTTCTTCATTCTTCCGGGTGATTTTGGTTTTTTCATCCCGCACATCCCGGCGTTCAATAATGGTGCAAACACCTGAATAGGTGCTTTCAATCGCTTTCCTTGCCGCTTTTTGTGCGGCGGTCAGCTTCACCACCTGATTTTCCGGTAACACGAAAATTCATCCCCTCCGTAAGTCAGAAGATAGTTCAAGAAAGCGTTCAACCTCTGTTCAGCGGTCAAACTTCCTTTCCCGGTTGCAAATACGGTGTTGGTGTCGCCCGTCTGTATCTGCTTTACCGCCATATCTAAATCAAGCCCTGCAATGCTATCCGGCGAAAAGGTTTTCTTTGCCGTTAAGAATTCGCCTACTGCCATATCAACAGCGATATTCACCAAGCCATCAGGTATAGAAGGCGTGTTGCAATCGTTCTTTATGGTGTTTTCCACCTTCTGAATTGAAAAGGTAAGGGCAAATTCATCCTCTTCCTGCAACTCATACCCAAACGATTTCAACCGTTCTTTTACCATTTCCAGCATTGGATCACCGCCTTTACTCTTTGGCTTCCGCTTCCTGAATGGTTTTCAGAATATCAGCCTTGTTTTTGACTTCACCCAAATCAATGTTGTGTTCCGCTGCATAGGCTTTCAGTTCGTCAACCTTCATTTCATCAATGGGTTTTGCATCAGCTTCCCCTTCAACCGTATGCCCCAAATCTTTCAGTTTGGAAGCAAGGGCTTCATCATTGGTTTCAAATACCCCCTTTACAAATCTGCAAAGGGGGCGATTGTTGGAAGCATCCCAAAGAATGTTAGGGGTTTTCGGTTTCTTTGTTACCTTGAACATACAATCACCTTACCCTTTCTTTACGCTGTGGCTGTTTTCAGCCCGGTAATAGCACCGTGAAGGAAAGCCGGACCATGTGCAAGCCCGATCTGCCCGTAAATCTGCACCTTGTCAGAAGCACCCGTTTTTGCCAAATCTTCCTGAAACAGTACGCCCTTACCGGGAACTGCCTGAAATACCGGGGCGATATGTGCCATATCCGCAATCAGAAGGGAATCATTCGGCATGAAGCGATCCCAAACAATACCCATCTTGAAGAAGTCGGTTTCAATCTCTGTGATATTCATACCGCCCACATTCTGCGTAGTCTGCATATTCGCCTTGAACTGATCGGCGTAAAGGTTGGTAATAGCCTGCTTCTGATATGCACCGCAAAACAGAACCATCTTACCAAAGTATGCTCCATTGTCAGCCATTTCACGGAAAAGCTGATCCAGCAAATTCTTGTTCAGGGCTGCATCAGCGGCGGCAATGGAAGTTCCGGTGTCAGAAGTGCAAAGTTCCAGCATACCACGGGTTTTATTTGCGACATTCGCCGCCGTGGAAATCTGATAAGTGCCACGAATGAAGGAAAATTCCACATCACGGGCAATCTTAATCAATTTCTGCTGAATCTGCCACGCCTTTTCATCTGCCGGGTTCGGGTTCTGCCCCGCCGTGTTCAGCCCGGACATTCTGCCGGAATTGCTCTGTTTCGCATAAGTCAGATCAATCACTTCCTGATGAATCTGAACAACATTCTTTTCCTGCTGCCTTGCAATATGGCTTGCTGCCGGGGCTGTTGCGGAAGCACTTTCGGAAATCTCCGGCTGCTCCGCTTCCGGGAAGTCATAAAGAACGGCGGTAGGAAATTCAAAATTGTCGGTCTGTCTGCCGCCCGTAAGCCCGCCAATCATAGAAAGAAACGGGGTTTGGGTAGGATCAGCCGTAAAGAGTTCACCCGCATAATTGGGTAAATTCCAAGTAGTACCAATACCTGTTACCTGTGGCATATTTTTCACCTTATTTAACCTTTCGTTTTAATTTTTACATCAGGACAACGCCTTCTGCGGCGGCTTCCTGTTTGATTTTGATAACCTCTAATTGGTTGTTATTCTTGCGGGCATCCGCAAGGCGGGCTTCATATCCCGCTGCCGTGGAATTGGGAACAGTAGAAGAAGCCCCCGGTTGAAAGCCTGTGAACTGCTGCTGTGTCTGTTCCTGAACATCAAACATATATCCGTCAGACTTCTTCAAGACTTCAATCTGTTCATCAAAGCCGGAAAGTTTACCATCTTCCCCGATTTTCACCTTTGACATATCCAGCATAGCCTTAACCGCTTTTCCGTTCTTTGCCTTTGCACCGGAAAGGGCGATTTCAACAGCGTTATCCAGCTTCAACTTTGCCAATTCTTCATCATGGGCTTTCTGCTGATCGGCGTTCTGCTTCTGCAAATCGGAAATCTGCTGCTGCAACGCCGCATTGTCACCGCTGGATTTCTTCAAATCCTCAAGCTGTTTATCCCTGTCCGAAACAGACTTTTTCAAGGTCTTGTTTTCCTCGTTTACCTCGTTGAACCTTGTCTTTGTGACAAAGTTTCCATCAAGGGAATCCATCACCTTTTTTGCCTGTTCCTCTGTCAATCCCATTGCAATCAAATCTTCTTTGTTCATTGTGTTTACCTTCCTTTCAAATTTTCCGTTTTTTACCGTGGGTAACGAACCACGAAATTTGACCTTGTTCTTTACCGTCTGCAACGCTTAAAAGACGAAATCGCTATTTAACCCATAGTTGGAAGATAGGCGGATCACCTTCTTTCTGAAAAAGGGCATGAAAAAACCACCTTTGAAAGTTAATCTTCAAAAGTGGTTATTTCTTCTCTTTTTCCTTTTCGTAATACTCACATTCAGCCTTGTTCATCACAATTTCAAGCGGCTTGAATTGTGGGTAAGGGTAAATTCTGCAACACCCTTTTTGATAATGGTTTGAATAAACTGTGCCATCATCACGGAATATGCAATCTTTACATTGTCGGCATTTATCAAATTGGGTGTTGTCTGTCAACACTTCATCCGCATACCGTTCTTCCAGCGTTTTCTTTTCAGCCATTCAACCACCTTCTTTCTACCGCTGCGGGCTTTGCCCTATCACTTCAAGATCAATATAAATCATTCCGGGCGTTTTCTCAACCTTTGTAACACGGAATGTTGTTCCCTGTTGCAATATGATTTCCGATTCTTGCCCGAAACTGCTTTGTGGCTTCAGCCCATCCCACGATTTACCCCCGCCGTTTCCAAAAGCTGAAAACGGTTCAACATACATCATTTGTGTACCGGAAGGGGCGTATATGTTCAGGATAATATCACCGCTGAACCCTTTGCCCTTTGCCACGCCGCACGAACAAAAGCCGTATTCCGTAGGCGTTGTTCCCAAAAGCAAGGCTTCCAACTCTGATTGTGAAGCGTGTTGCAGCTTATCCATTGGGACATTGAAGAACTTATCCATTCCCTTAAACCTACAACCACGCTGCAACCAAAAATCTTCCTGATAAACTGATTTTTCAATTATATCAGTCATAGCGTTAATTTCTTTTCGCATTGCTCCGGGCTTCCAGCCGGAATATTTAACACCGATCTGATCCAAGTCAACATTGCCAACGCCTAAAAACTTTTCGCTGCCGTATTCAATACCACGCAACGGCTCATTGAACTTGTGATAACTTTGGGTGTAATCATAAATTGCATTTTTCTGAATGGGCGGGGAAGTTCGCCACACCTCGCCGCATTTATCACGCAACAAGGCATCCGCTTCTTTGGTGCTTTTCGCCCACATTGCCGCATCCTTGCGGGCTTGCGAAAAAGCATCATCTACCACTGTATCTATTATACCACTTTTTTCAACATTTTTCAAATCGGATTGAACTTTTGCAATTTCCTGTTCAATCTTCTTTAACTGCTGCTGAATATCGTGGTAATTGCTGCCTTCCGCATCCAATTCTTCAAGCTGCTTGTAGAAATCCTGATATTTCTTCATCAGGTCAGGATCGGTTTCAGTAATGAACTTACCTTCATAGTATTGCTTTTTCCCGGCAATGTTCAACCCTTGCCAATCGGCGGTTGTTACATCCTTACCGTACCAAATTCCCGAATAGGTCTTTATCTCGAAATCGTCAAGCTGCTGTTGAATAGCGGCTTTTTCGGCTTCAAGTTCAAGCTGCTTCTTTGCAAGGGCTTTCTTTTGTTCAACCTTCAACTTTTCATTCAGCTTTTCTTGCCATTCCGCTTTTTGGGCTTCAATGGCTTCTGCCTGTGAATGAAGGTCTTTCAGCTTTGCCAAATCATCACCATCTGTCAGCCCGTCAAGGCTTCCAAAATCCTTAATTGCTTCTTCATAAGTCCAGCCACCGGAAACAGCCTTGAACTGCATTTCCAAATCTTCAAGCTGAACATCCGCTTCCGCAATTTTGGCTTGCAGCTTCTTCTTTGTCAGATATTCCTTTTTCGGGGGCGGCGTGGGTTCAGGCTCTTTGTGGTGTTTGTAATGAAGGGCTGAACCATCATCTACCACATCAAAGCCGGATTTATCGCCACCGTCAACAAAGGTTTCCTTCCAATCCTGATAATTCATATCATCCGGGATATAGTAGGTTTTACCCGTTTCTTCATCCCTCGCCGCCCGTTCCCCAATATCCCCGAAATCTTCATCAAAATAGGGAACTGTGGTTGAACGACAAAACACATGAAAGGGCGGGGCGGTAACTCCCGGCTGATAGTCCTTCATGGGAAAATGCTTTCCGTCAAGGCTGCGGCATATATCGGAAGTGTGGGAATCAAGGGTTGCAACAATTTCAAACTGTTCAACACCCAATTCTTCAAAGCAATCTTTCTGTGCCGCTGAACTGAAATAGGCTTCTTCCGTCATTATCAGCCTTCCGGCGTTATATCGGGAAGTTTTCATCTTCTTTGCAAGTGAATCAATCGCCTTTTGCGGATCAGCACCCAACATGATATTTTGGGTAAGTTCCCCGTGAACCTCTGAAATCAGCTTTTGCTTATTGCCCCAAATCCTTTCAGAAAAGTTCTTTCCATCTACCGCCCACGGTTTAGCAAGCACCTTTTCAATCTGCCGCTGATCCAGCCCCGCAATATCCCAACCGATATTGAACCCCTTTTGAAGTTCGTATGCGGTATGATAATAGCCGCTTTCAAACAAATCACCCATTGCCCCGGTTACAGTTCCAAGCTGTTTTGAAAACATAACTTCAAGGCTTTGCTGTGTCTGAATTTTCAGGGCTTCCAGCTTTGAAATATGGTACTTTGCAGAAGCATTTTCCAATTCCTTCATCCAGCCGCCCATTAAAGCGTTATCCTGCCCGTATTTGATATAGTCCTGAACATCCCACTTGAATTCTTTCAGGGCTGCACCTTTCAGATATTGGCGGGCTTCCGCAAGGGAAATTCCGTTGTTGTCGGCAAAACGCTGATACCAGCGGGCAATCTGCCCTTCAATCTGCTTTTGGGCTTCCTTGTACTGCCTTTCTATTTCAGCAACAGCGGCTGCACCTTGCCCGTTTTGGGCAGCTTCAAGCTGTTCAAAGCGTAGTTTCCAATAGTCACTATTCTTCATTCACATCACCGCCTTTGCCCTTTGGCGGCTGATTGCCGGGTTGCTGCCCGAAAGGGTTGTATGCCTGTTCCTGCTGCCGTTCAATTTCAGCCTGTTCTTCTTCTTTCTGCTTTTCCAACCGTTCAAGTTCCTGCTGCGGATCATCAATCCACGGGTGCATACCAATGATTGTTTCATCCGAAATGATACCAACGGAAGCGGCACAATTCGCAATGGCTTCACTTTCATTGATAAGAATATCCCGGTTGAAGATAATGGTTACTTCTTCATTCTCAAAATTGCCCCTTCCTGTGTTTGCAAGGTGGGCATTGACAAACCAAAGGATTTCTTCAAAGGCTGCCTGAAATTCGGTTTCCATTTCATTAGCATCTAAATCAATATCAGAATACATTGATTGAATGTTCATCTGATTAGGGTTGCCGGAAAGCCTATCATCCTTTGCATCATAGCCCATAGCATTTTCAATCAGGGCTTTCTTGAAGATTTCCAAGATAACCTTGTAATTTTCCGCATTTACGGTAATTTCAAGGGTTTCAACCCCGCCTTTGGTTTCACCGTCAAAGCGAACTTTAACAGCCCCGTATGTGGCAAGGTTTTTTCTGAACTCCCCTAAATTCGTACCGTCATAGTTTTTCAGAACAAGAATTGTGTTCCGGGCATCTTCCTGCATATTGTTTTCAAAGTCCGAAAGCATAACATTGATACCGTCTTGAAGGGATTTCACCTTCTTAATCAGCGGTATTTCCTGTTCGTTGTACTTCAAAGGAATCAGGGGGATTTTCGCCCAATTCAAAGGCTTGCCGTTGTTCATCACATAGGCACAATCCTGTTCTTCCACGGTCAAATCAGGAATCAGCACATTGCCATCAAGAATATAGCAATGAATACCTTGCATATCAAACACTTCAACCTTTTCAATGATTGTTGGCTTGATACCGTCATAGCCCGCCACCAAGTAAAGCCGGATTGCCCCCGCTAAAATGGTGTGTTCGCTATCTTCCCAAATAGGAAGGATTTCATACCCCGGAAACAGCCGGAAAGAAAATTCCCCGTCTTTGGTGTAATAGGGGAACAGCCACGAAATACCATGATTCAGGGCGGCTTTCCCGCCGTTCTTCAAGGTTTTCATAAATCGCTTATTGAACACCTGTTTCAGAAGTTCGGTGTAAAGTTCGTTCTTCCCATCTATGGCAAAGGGCTGCCCTAAAAGGTAGTTCGCTTTTTGGTTCACCATCTTTGCATACTGATTGTCAATCAGGCGGTTATTCGGAAGATTTTCAACCACTTGCAGCTTCCCATCTTCCCCGATCATGGTTCTTTTGCGGGTAAGTATATCATGTTCGTTCTGATAATATAATTGCCCCTTTATCTGCATGATCCGTTCCGGTGAACCCTTCCAACGCATGATTTCCTGTTCAAGAAATTCTTTGTTGTTCATTTTGGCTTTGAACCCGAACAGCATAAAATTTGAAATCCGGTTCAATGCGTTTTCAATTCCATTCAGCACCTTTTTCACCCCTTTCTATCGCATAATATAAACAGAAGCCCGAAAACAAGGCGTTTTCAAGGCTGTTTGTTACTAATGTGCTATTTTTATTCAAAACTGAACGCATCCGGCAATAGAATTTTCGTTACACCGTACCGCATAGAATCCATACCGTGTGAAAATTCGTGATCCGGCTTGTCGGTCAGCTTCCCATCTTTATCTTTACCCCAACAGTAGTTTTCAATTTCCTTCTTGAACTCTACACACCGGGGATGAACCACAATTTGATAGTTCTGTATAAGCTGAATACCGTGGTTCACACTATCCTTGCCCTTGCGGGAAGGCTCTGCTTTGATGCCTTCATCTTGCAATTCCACAATGCTTTTCGGCTCTGCATTATCGCAAATAACCTTCTGCCCGCCATAGCCCATTTTCTTAATCTGTTCAGCTATGATTTTGTTGGTAACGCCTGTTTGATACCATTCATCAAAAATGTATATCCGCATTGCAGCGTTATCCACCATTTCACACACAAAGGCGTTTGGATCAGTAAAGCCGAAATCAAGATTGAACGCTGATTTTATACCGGGGATTGCCCGGATCGTGTCAACATTGAAATCTTCACATACAACATTGGTGTAAATCAGTCCTTCCGCAATACCCCATTCACCTTCACCTTCTATGCGGTATCGGCGGGGGTTGTTCTTCTGCATTTTCAGGAATATGCTGCGGTCAGATTCATCCAACCATTCATTACATTTCCATGTGGTAGTTTTTACAAAGGCATCTTCATCAGGTGTATCAAAGAACCGGGCTTTCAGCCAGCTTGTAGCACTCCACGGGTTGAAGGTCAGGGTTATTTGCTTGAAATATCCTTCCGGCACTTCACCACGGATTGACAAATCAAGTTTATTAAAATCATCTTCATTTGTGATTTCATAGGCTTCTTCAATCCATACCCAACACAACACGCCCTTGTCAACTGAAATAGAAGTGATTTTCAAGCCATCATCCAGCCCACGGAACAAAATCTTTTGCCCTGTGCTGCGGCGTGTTATCTGCATAGGGGAAACGGTACAATCAAAGTAACCATCAAGCCCCAAACGGTGAATCGCCCATTTCAGATCACTATACACGGAATCCCGCAAAGTGTTTGAATAGCGGCGAACACATAACCCGTTGCTTTCCGGGTATTCAAATAAACGGTGAATCATGTTCAAAGCGGTTGTTTTGCTTTTCTTTGAACCACGGCTACCCTTACAAACCCGGTATCTTTTACGGGTGTTCCAAAAATCGGCGTAATGCCTACCAACGGTTTCTTGCAATGATACTTTCACGCAATCACCGCCTATTCTGTCAGGTCATTCACAATAACCACGGGTTCAAGGTCAACATTTACATTGTCTTTGAACATACCGTACCGCTTGCCGATTAGTTCAGCCGCCTTGATCCGTTCCTTTGCAGAAACATCAATATCAGCTATCTTTTGCACACCTTCACCTATAAGCTGCAAGGTCTGTTCTGTGTGTTCCCCCCGCATAACAGCGGTAAGGTATTCAAGAACTTCCTGTGCATCAGCGGTCTTTTCGTTGTGAATCCGTTCAAGCTGCTGCTCAATATAGGTTTTCAGTTCAGGTTTCTTCAGGTTTTCTTCACCTATGCTATAAGCTGTTTTTGGGGAATATCCTGCCCGAATTGCCGCCTGTGTAGCGTTGCAATCAATCAGGTATTCATCACAAAACTTCTTTTGCCTTGCGTTCATAAACGGCAACCCCCTTTCAGTCAGGTTTTCTTCCTAAAAATAATTTTCCCGGTGGGTAGGAGTTCACCGACCTTGCCCGAAATCGGCTATGAGTACCCCACCGGGAAAATAAGAAAATCAGCAAGGGAAACTTGCTGATTTCTCATTCTATATTGTATCACGCCCCTTGTATAATATGATATAGGAAACACATCACTTTTTCTCACATTTTATAGGCAATTTCAAATTCCTTCAAAGCGTACCCGTGCATATTGAGAACATACTGATATGTAAAATTCATTTCAACAGCTATCGTTTCAAACTTCTTGAACTCAACATACCGCTTGAACAGAAGGGAAATGTAATCAGAATTCTTCAAGCCCTGAATCTGATTGATTATCTTGTGTTTCTCGTCAACAAACCTATCAATTTCAGCATTGATTTCTGCTTCAAGGTCAATAATTCTGCATATTGGTTTCACAAACGGGGCATCCCCGGAAGGGCTTGATTGCACCCGTTCTTTGGAATAATCAAGCCCGCCGCCGCTTTGTGCTTGAAGCCGCAAATCGTGAACTTCCTTGATTTTCTGATTGATAACGGTATCTAACCGCTGTAACTGCTGCAAATATTCTTTCGCTTTCATAGGCTAATTCCTTTCTTAATCTTGAATGTGTAACTTGAATGAGTAAAAAACCCTTTATTCGTGCGGATTAGAAAAATATTTTTTATACGGTCATTCAACTTCAACTTGTCATTTTCTCTATATTTATTTTTAGCGAAACACTGTGAAATCATAGTGTAAAAATCCTTGTTTATAAAGAAATAAAAATCAACTTGAATAACTTGAATGAAATCCCGTAAACCCGCATAATATCAAGTGTTTTCATCCTTCAAGTTCCAACAACTACAACTTGAATATATCTTGAATGGCAACTTGAATTTTGAAAATTAACTTTCAATAATCAGTTCATCACATAAGGCTTTTATCCAATCACGGCGGGGAATCTGTGCAATCCATTCATCAGGAACACCGTTTTCACCACCACAACCGTAATATATCCCGGCAAGCCCGCCAGCAACCGCCGCTATTGTGTCAGTATCTTCACCCAAATTCACGGCGGCAAGCACACAATCCCGGTAACTGTTGGTATTCAGGAAACACCAAAGGGCGGCTTCCAGCGTGTCAGCCACATAACCGGAACTTTTTACAAAGGTTCTTTCCAACCATTCAAGATCAAGCAATTTGAAATAATCACCTAACATTGAAACAGTTTCAAGCTGCGGTTTGAACTTTTGAATTCCATTCAATACCGCTTCATCTTTTGGAATACCGTTCATCAGGTTTTCAACGATTGCCGTATATACCATACAACCGAAATCTGAAATGAAGTGGGCGTGTGTCAGGTGTGCCACGCTCAACAGTTCGCTTTGCTTTTCGGGATAATCCGGCAACATGGCAACCGGAAGAATACGCATCAAAGCCCCGTTCCCGTTATCCATCCGGGTTTTACCGCCGCACTTTGCGGGTTCTTTGCCGTTGGCATAGCGGGAAATCGCCCGCCTTGTTCCACCGCCTACATCAAACACTTTGCCGTAAGGGGTGAACATTCCATCATTCAGCCAATAGAAGAAATTCTACATAATATCAGCCGGATCAATCTTCCCCAACTTTACCATACTATCAAGGGTTGCAAGTGTCAGGCTGCTATCATCCGACCATGTACCGGGCGGCTGGTTATATGTTCCGTACCCCGTCATATCAGTTACGGTGTAGGTATCACGCTTCTTAAATTCCACGGGAACACCCAAAGCATCACCGACCACAAGCCCCATAATTCCGTTATAAATCTTGTTCATTGTCTGCACCTTCCTTTCATATCCCTAAAATGCGGGCTGCTACCATATCGGCGGTATGGGTGTAAAGCACATTCGGAAAGCGTGTTACTGCCCGCCCGTAGCTGTTCCAATTTCCTTTATCATCAAAAGCCCCCATGTGCCACCTGATACAAAACATTTCTTCTTCTGTAAGGTGAATGTGCTGTTGCAGCATCATCACCGATTTATCACCATGCCCCGGAAGAAGGGTTGCATTGTTATATTCCCACGCTTCATTGTCTGTTCGCTGGTAATTATCCAGCTTGCATAAATCGTGAAACATTCCTACAATGTAAGGGCTGCTTTCGTTCCCCCACAATAATTCAAGGCGTTCCGTGAAGGAAAGAAGCGTTTTGGTTACTGCAAAAGAATGATCGAATAACGCCCCTGAATATGCCCCGTGGTGGTGAATAGAAGCCGGGGCTGTGAAGAAGCTGTTTGCAATCAGCCATTGTTTGAATTCTTCCGGCACATAGTTTTTCATCAGTTTTGAAAACTGTTCAATTCTGTCCTGTTCTGTAAAGTTATTCATTATCTGAACTCCCTTCCTGTTTTTGTGTCTTTGATTTTTACCCGTTCAATCAGTTCAAAGCCCGCTAAACGAATAATGAACTTCAAAACTTTTATCAGTTCGGAAGCCCGCCTTTCGGTTTCGCTTTCCTCTTTGATTATGTTCTTTGTTCCGGCATAAGCCGTAGGATCAGCATACCCTTCACTGTTGTAATATGGATTGTTCATCTTTGCCACCTTTCAATTTATCCACCTGATAACCGGATCACCCTTGAATCCCTTTTCCCATACAAACCACGCATAAGCAACTGCACTTGACGGGTATTTCTCAAATTCCCCATTCATGGCACATATCAGCCGGGAAGAACTAACATATACCTTTTTCGGCGGGTTCTGTATGAAAAACTGTTTGCGTGACTTTCCTTCAAGAAATTGCAGCTTCAAGAACATTGCAACCTTCCTTCCCGGCTGCACACTATTCAACGCCTGTTCAACGAATTGCAAAGCGTATTTGTAAGGTGGGTTTGTGATAATATCCCCTTCAAAATCATCAAGGGTTTCTTTCAGGAAGTCCAGCGGTTCAGGATCACCAAAGCCCCGGTATATCAAATCTGTTGAAATCACTTCAAAACCGTGCTGTTCAAGCACCTTTGACAAATGCCCTTCACCACACGCACATTCCCAAATCACCGGGGAAAACTGTTCTTCTGCAAGCAGAAGTTCCATTGCACGGGGTTCTGTGGCGTAATAATCATGCTGCTGCCTGTCTTTGTCGCTGTGATTGGAAGCACCTAATGTTGTGTAAATGCTTCTTTGGTTGCCTACCCAATCTTTACTTTCTGTTCTCTCTCTCTCTCTGCTGTGTTCATTCAAAATGTTCACCCCTTTCAACTGTCTGCCCGAACAAATATCCGGTGTTTCTTTTTGTTTAACCATTTATCAACAATCTTCATATTCAAAATGCGGTTCACTTGCTTTGAAAATTCAATGTTGCTCATAGGCTGCAAGCTGTTAGCAAGGCAATATTCCTGATACCGCTTGTAAACTTTATTTGTGGGTTCATTCTCAATCTGAAAATCTTCATCTTCACATTCCTTGAAGAAGCCCAAAATTGGGTTGTTGTTTTCCTCGTATTCATCCATTGCCTTTTGAACCTTTGAAGAAGCTGTGAACTGCCTGTTGGTAAGCACCCGCTTCAATCCTGCAATCCCCAAATTTATCAGGTATTCCATAACTTCATCTGTTTTCAGCAAGTGCTTTATATGCGGGTTGAAATCAGGATCAGCGGCGGTAAACCGTGCATCAAAAGGAATGATTGTCAATCGCCGCTGCACCGCCCCCGTTTTATCCTTGATACGGGGAATGTTATTTGCTGAAAATAGCAGCTTTGAATAATTGTTGAACTCAAACGGGTTTTGCCCTTTGCGTTCTGCTGATACCCTTTCACCCGTCACTAATTTTTTGAAGATTGCCGGGTTTGCAATGAATTCATCCCCTATATCATCACCGATATTTGCCAGCTTGCCGAACAGTTCAGCGGTTTTGAACCTATCACCCAATTCTTTCAGGTCAAGGGAAGCAATGTTTTCTTCCCCTAACAGGGTTTGAACCATTGAAAGGAAGGTACTTTTTCCGTTGGATTTATCCCCGGTCAGAATGAAGGCTTTGCCCAATTCATTTCTGCGATAGAAACAATACCCAATGGCTTCTTCAAGCAATGCCCTGATAGCCGGATCACCACAAGCGATTTTGTCAAGGGTTTTATCTGCCAATTCAGAATAGGCTTCCGGGTTGTAATCCCATCTGATTTTGTTTGTGATAATATGTTCCGGCGTGAACTCCACAAAGGAATCATCCACTATGTTATATAGCCCGTTTGCAAATGCTATCAAGTTCGCATCTTCCGCTTTTGTGTTTTCCCTGATAAGAATATCAAGGTATGCAAGAACTTCCGTTCTTTTCGCCCTGTTCAACTGTGGTATGTGCTTTATCATTTCAGCTTCAATTTCTGCAAGCCCGGAAATGTAAATCCCGTTTTTGTAGATATGTAGCTGATTGTTGATCTTGATAATGTGGTGATTGTTCTTCAAGAAGGTTGCGAACTTGTCAAACAAGAAGGTTGAACCCATGAAGAAAACAGGCTTTTTGAAAGCATCATCACGAAGGATTGTTTCAATTTCATCATCCGCAAGCGGAACTTTCAGCACAAATTTATTGATTATCCTGATTGTTTCCCTTGCTTCTTCAACGCTGAAATCATTGCTTTGCAAGGTCAGAATATAGTTAAACAGGCTTTGGTTTCTTCCATCCCCGGCTTCCATGTTCAGGAACTCCATATTTGATTTCACGGGGAAAAGCCAGCGGGGAAGGGGTTGTGCTTCCTCATTTTCTGCGGTATCATAAAGGATTTCCCTTTGTTTCCCGTTGTGTTTCAGCACTTCATAAGAATTTCTTGTGCCGATCTTAATATCAGCGGTCAAACCTATTGCCAGTTTGCAGCCTGTTTTGTTGGTTGGTACTCCGCTGTTCTTGAATAGGAAATGCTTTCCCCGGCTGGTTTTATAAACCCGGCAAGTCAAAGCGTATTCCTTTACTACTTTGAACAGTATTTCAGAAGTTTCAGAATCATCAATATCAATCAGAATAGTTTCCGTTGCCAAAATTCCAGCATATTCCGGCAATGACTGAACCTGTTCAACGGTTTTGAAATCCGTTCTGCCCTTGAATTTCTCTATGCACTTCTTATTCTTTGTTTCAACAAAACCTTTGAAGAACAATTCCAATCACCGCCTTACATAAAATATTTGCAACAAAATTCTTCCGGTTCAATGATTTCTGCCGCTTCTTCTGTTCCTTCATCAATCGCATTTTGTAATGCTGTGGTTACGGCTTCATCAATAGTTTCCGTCCAATCTGTTTTTGCTGCTTCCAATTCTTCAAAGAAGGATTGCATGAATTCCTTTGCCTTCTTTTTTGAAAGTGAACTTTCAAGATTGCTTTTCAAGTTTGAAAACGCTTTTTCAGTAAATCCTTCTTTTATGGCTTCACTGATAACGCCTTCTTCTGCCAAATACACAATATCCGTTTCGCTTTTGCTGTTTCTGAATGTTTTACCGTGCAAGCACTTCCCATTCTTGAACCAATGGCACCAACGGCAAGTTTTATAAAAATCATCCATCATATAATCACCCCGAAATCTGATAATCTTTTATTTGCAAGGTCTATATACCATTGCTTATTTAACTTTTCCGGCACTTCAACCCCGTTCACTTCATCATTGAAAATAAAGCAATGTTCCGGGGAATTGGGAATTTTAGCGGGTTTCTTTGTTATGGCATGAACCTTCTGAACACCCGGATCAGAATTGTTTTTTGAAGCAAATATTCTGATACACTTTTCCTTGACAATTCTGTTTCCGTAAAGAATGTGCGTGTATTTGCCGCTGATTTTAGAAACAAGCTGAAATTCCTTCAAAGCATTGCAATCTAAAACAGTCCTTCTAACCGGAACACCATGCACCATATATTCAACCAACGCTTTGTTGACAATCGGCAAATCATAATCAAGGGAAGATAATTCTTTCACATAAGCCCCTTTTGATTTCCAATGCCCCCACGAATCAAGGATAATGTAATTGTTCACATCCTTTTGGTAAATTTCCCGGTATTCGTCAAATTCAAGGTTCAGCCCGGTTCTAACTTCCCATTCGTGGGCTATATCATCAATTAGGCTATACCATTCTTCTTCATCCTTACCTTCCGGCATTTTTACAAGCACACCATCCGTATTTGATTGAATGATCTGTGCATAAGGTTCAAGGCGTTCAATCAAATCCAATAAAAGCAACTGTCCGTAAACGCAAACCCTGTTTGCCTGTAATGGATCATAAAGGGCATTGTTTTTGTCCTTCATAACTCCATAAGTGGAATTCAAAACTAATTTCAACGGGGCTTGCAGCGGGTTCTTTTCTGCTTTGTACTTCAATCTTTGATTGTAAATTTCAACAAACTTTTGCGGATCGGCAATATTCCGGCTGTGAAGGTTATATTGCACCATCAAAGAGGGATAAAGGGAAGCAACATCCATATTCAGGAAATAACCCTTGCCGTGATATTTTGGAATTGCACCGTGTACGCCACCCCATCCGAACTGGTGGGGAACTCCGGCAACCATAATATCAAGCTGATTTTTCTTCCCGTCTTTTTGGTAACAGCGGTTTGCCGGGTTTTCATACCATTCAACCACTTTTGAATATTTTTCAATTCGCATTGAAAACGGGAAATCAATATCAAATTCATCATCCCGTTCAACATCACGGCGGGCATCAAGGATAATTGCCGAAAGCTGCGGTTTGGTTTTGCTTATCAGTGACATATCAAGGGGTTTTCCCTTACACGCCAATTTCACAAGCCCAATATGAGCTTCAAAATCCTTCTTCCTTTGTAAGAATACTTGCACGGTCTGTTCAACATCATGCTTGCAATATTTCACGGTTTCCGCAATTTCTTCTTCTGTCAGCTTTCGATCAATATCAAATGGAACAGAAGTTTCTTTGATACTGTTTCCCATGAACCCCTCAAACGATTTCAAACCCCTATCAATGTTCATCATTACATCATAATTGTTCAAAGGGAATTGATTGAAAAGGCTGCTGAACTTCCAGCCGGGGTTTCCCTTCACAATGATATAATCATTCACCTTTTTAGGATCGAACCCGCAAAGGATAGCTTTCAAAATGTACTGATCGTAATGGCGGCTGTTAAAACCACACCATATTTCACGCATATTCGCCTTATATAAGGCTTCAAGTTCTTCCGGCGAATTGATTATCACATGGGTTTTCTTTGCGGTCATATCCATAACCACCACAAGCCAATCATACTTGAAAACCTCAAAATCATAGAAAAGCACTTGCTTCACTCCTTTCTGTATTTTGAACGGGGTTGCCACCGTTCCCCCGCATTACCGGGGCATTGCTGCCCCGTAGCTCTGCGTTTAATCTTCCAGCGGGTAAACTTCTTCAATGGCAAAAGCGTTATAACCCTTGTTGTCGTAGTAACGCACTTTGTATTCAAAGTTGTTGTCAATGGCTTCCCCAATATCCATAATCATATTGCCGTACTGGTTGTAGGTCTTAAACTGAATGTCAATCGGTTCAGCCATTTCAGCCACCAAAGCCCGCATGAATTCGTTTGCAATGTGAAGCTGGAAGCCCTGTGTTACAACCTGATTCATAAAGATCAAGCTGCCCTTATACTCGCCTTCCACAATCTTCATCCAGCAAGTAACCATAGGATCGCCCTTCTTGCTCTTGACAAGTTCCAGCTTTGTAACTGCGACCTCGTAAGTATCATGCGGAACTTCACGCCGCCCGCCGTTCTCGGCTGCTTCCTCAACATCCTTTGCAAGCCCTTCCGTGTCAATCGCCTTGTCGAATTCATCCCAAATGTTAGCCATGATTTTTCACCTTTTTAACCTTTCTGTTTTTAGTTTTTCTTTGCGGTCAAGATACCCTTAACCAATTCAAAAGCCTGTTCCTGCGTGAACCCGGCTTCTACATAGGCATCATAAAGCTGCTTTGCCGTAGAAGCGGATTTCTTTGCCATTGCTACCGGATCAATGTTAAACGGGTTTTCCGGCTTATAGCCCTTCTTCATTTCCTGCTGCTGTTTGAACGCCGCCGAAATAACGGTGTTCATCAGTTCATCAGGAATACCGAACGGATTATTCATGTTCTGCACCTGTCCTTTCTTTACTCTCTTGCTTTACGCTTACGGCGGGGCTTTTCTTCCTCTGCCGGGGCTTCCGGGGGATTCATTGCACCTTCAACGGGGGTTTCCTCTGCCGGGATAGAATCATCCGTTTCACCGCCGCCCGGTGTCCATGTTCCGGCTTCCTTTTCGGGCTGCTGTCCTGCCGCTGTTTCAGGGGCTTCCTGTTCATGGGCATCATTTACCGCCTGTTCCTCTTTCGGGCTGTCCTGCGGCTTATCTGTGGCTGTGGCGGGGGTTTCCGTTCTCTTTCTTCCGGTTCTTCCAGCTTTCGCCGGGGTAGTAGCTGCGGGTGTTACCGCTGCACCGGAAGCGGCGTTTTTGTTCGCTTCATCATACACGGCAAACAGGGCATCCACATCAAGGGGAATATCCTTTGCGTTCACCTTCAAACGCCCGCCGCCGAAAATTACTTCATTGCTTTTGAAGCTGAAAGTTCGGGCATCACCATCCGCAACAATGCGGGCAACCACATCCACCATTCCGGCAACCTTATTTGCAACCTTTTCCTGCAAGTTCGGTTTGATAGCCGTGATCTTATCGCCGCCCTTGCGTGTAATATCCTTGCTGGTGTCCTCATGGGAAATCAGGATAATATTTTCATAGTCAAGGTTCATCAGGCGTTTCAGCGTGTTCAGGAATTCGCCCCGCACCTTATCCCACGCACGGAAGGAATCATCCGATTCATGGGTAATACCCATTTGCTGATACATATAAAGGCGGCAATGCTCATACAAATCTTCCAACAGGTCAACAATGATTGTTCGGAAGCTGTTTTCCTTCTTTTCCAATTCGGAAATTGTGTCCTTGAACAACTCCCAAGCAAGGGTTCTTTTCGTCTGCCGCCCCTCAACCTTCACTTCATCCTTAATGCGGATATACGGGGCATCAACGAACTTGATATTGCCATCCGTATTCAACATAAGCGGATCAGGGAAGGCGTTCGCAAAGGTGGTTTTGCCGCAAAACGGCACACCATAAATCCAAAGCACACGCTTTTCAACAGCTTCAATGTTCCTTCTCTTGTTTTCAGGTAATTTCATAAAATAATTCCATCCTTTCTCGCAATACTCTTGAAATTCACAATACCTACATAGGTAACTTTTTTCTTGCGGGAACTCTGTTTCCTCATTCACCGCTTTTATTCCAAACAAGAATTCAATCACTTTTTCAATGTTGAACTCTATTTGAACAACTTTGACTTCCACCCCGGACAACTCACTTTTCAGCCGTTGCCTGAATTCAAGTAGGGTTTCTGTCTTTTTCTGCCGGATTGTTACTTTGGGAATGAACACAAAGAACATATTCCGAATTTTCTTTCCGGGGTTGTTCTTCTCGAAGAAATACTTGTATTCGTGAAGCTGCCCCGATTGTTTATAGCCCGAAACATTGTTTGAATACTTGAAATCGTAAAGGTCAAACAGATTATCAGAAGGAACGCTGAACTTCCCTTTCGGGCAACGCCCGCTGTAACTCCATGAACAGGAATCACACTGTTTGCAATCATCACAAATTTCATCTTTTCCTTGCAAATCCATTTCAACGGGTACAAGGTAATCAATAAAACCGTGGAAATCATCATCCTTGATTTCAACTTCAAATTTGCCACCGGGCGGGATTGCTGTTTTTGCAAGCGGGATCACCGTTTCAAACTTGATTATCTCGTTTATGTGTTCATCCGTGATAATCGGGAAGCTGAAACAATATTCCCTGATTGCTTCTTCAAGGCTTTTTTCAATCCCGGTATGAAGCGCTTGCCCCAAAATTAAAGGGTTGTCAGGTTCGGTTGCCGGAATAGTGGTTATTCCTTCAAGATAACGCATTTTGAACTTTCGCTTGCATCTTTCAAAGCAATCAACGCTGCTGTGTGAATACCGCAATTTATCACCCCTTTCAAAAGTTCCTTGAACTGTTCAAACCCTTCCGGGTAAAGGAACACCCCAATTCCCCCTGATTTATTGATCCGGCTGATATTCAGCTTTTGCAATTCGGAAGGTCTGCCATTGGAAGCCTTTACTTCCACCGCAACCATCACCCCATTCACGCAAGCCAAAATGTCAGGTATGCCGGATTTCTGAAAGCCGCCGCCCCAAATTTTGGTGTACCATCCCACCATAGGGGCGTTCATTCGGTCTGTGGGATAGCCCGCCGGATATATACCCACCGAATGAAAATGTTTTTTGATCTGTCCTTCAAACAGCTTTTCTTCTGCCATTTCATCACCTACCCTAACAATAATTTGATAAGGGAATGAATCCCCCGTAAGCGGTCATAGCCAAGAATTTTCCCTGTTCCCGCCCAAAATTGGAACAGCTTATCATCCGATTTTCTTCTACAATGGAAATGCCCGCTTTGCTTATTCTTCAAGGTGAATTCAATGTTGTTCAATTCAAACTGTTTGATTGCAAAAGCAATCCGATCAGAATTTTTTGCAACCCGTTCTTTGTGCTTTTCCTTTGCATAAAGGTGATAACCACCATCAAAGGATTCTTCCGGGTTCGCTTCCCGTTCTGCCTTTGTCATAACACGCACCTTCTTTCTTCAAATTTCTAACAAAATATTCCGTTCCACTTTGGGAACTCTTTACATGGCAAATGTGGTGTTTACAAGCCGTTTTTCGGCAAGGTTGGTGTTTCCGGTTTGACTGCGAACAAACCACTTCACCATGTTCAGAAGTTCCCCTTGTGTCGAAGTAACCGCCCATCACTTCACCGTGATTTTGACGGAAGCGGAAACATTGCTTGTTTTGGAATACTTTGCGGCAACATCCGGCAATTCTTTCTTCAATTTTGTGCTGTCAATGGTGGTTCGGGTTGTGGCTGCAACATAGGTAAACTTCACATCCTCATTTTCAAAGGATTTCACCCCGTACTTTTCCATTGCCGCCATAAGCTGAACCCGCATTTCCTTTTCCTGATCCTCAATCTGCTTCTTCTGTAAGGTCAATGCTGCAATGCCCTTGATAATCGCCGCCGCTTCTGTCTGCATGGTTGCAAGGGCTGTTTCCTCGCTGAAAGCATCTTCACAATCCGGGGAAAGTTCAGTGCATATATCCTTGCAGCTTTCCCTTTCCTCGCACTCCAAACAGCAACACACTTTGCCGCAAGCGGAACTTTCTATTGCCTGTTTACACTTAATCATTGTTTGAACTCCTTTCCAATTCAGCGTTCATTTCCTGCTGAATCTGTAAAACTGATTTTGAATAGTTAATTTCAAAAATTCCTTGCCGCCATAAGTAGGAAGCACCGCCTTCACCCATGTTGTACGCCATCAGCACCTTTGCCGGGGTTTCGTACTTTTCAAACAGCTTCCGCAATATGAACATTCCCGCCCTGATATTGTCATAGGGGTTCAGGAAGTCAGCAATTTCAAGCTGTTCTTTCAGGTATTGGTGATTTACTTCATTGATCTGCATTAGCCCGTAATCGTTGGTTGCACTCACAACATCCGACCGGAAGCCGCTTTCCTGCTGGATCAATGCCATCACAAAGGTAAAATCCATTTCATAGGCTGCGGATAGGTAGAAAACAAATTCTTGCAAATCTTCATCCATAGGCACATCAAGCGGAACAAATTTCAAATCCCCCGCCCATTCACCGGGCATTTCACCTTCAAAGATTTTCCCGTCAGGCTTTCCGAAAATCAGAACTTCCTTTTGGGTTTCCGGTTCGGTTTGTTCGGGGCTGCTGCCACCTTTTGAACAGATTGCCCCAATGCCGAACCCTACAAGGGAAAAGATAATTGCAACCACTACCCATGAAATCAGAACACGCTTACCAATCGAAGCCTTCTTGATATTTCTTGAATAGTTCATCTGTGTAATCCTTTCTTAATTCCAAAGTGTGAAGAATATCTTCTTCAACTGTTCCGGGGCAAATCATAAGGTAATAGAAACAAGTCTTTTCCTGCCCGATCCTGTGAATTCGCTTCTTGCTCTGTTCAAACAGTTCACTTCTATCTGTCAGGGCAAAGTAAATAATTCTGTTTGCCTTCTGCAAATTCAGCCCCATTGCCCCCGCCTGATACTGAACAAAGGTAATTGAATCCCCGTGTTCCTCATAGGCGGCAAGGTCTTTTGTTTCCCCGTTTACTACCGAAAAAGGGCGTTCCAATTCGGCAAGGGCGGCTTGCATGGTGTTCAATTCGTCATTGAAGTTATAGAACACAATCAGCCTATCTTCCGTGGATTGCACCAAATCCTTAAAGGCTGCAACCCGTTCCTTGTTTAAGTAGCTGCACATCATACGGGAATAAGTACGGTGTGAAAGTGTGGTATCGCCTATAAATTCACGCCCTTCAATGGTGATAACCGCATCCCGCATAAACTTCCGGTATTCCTTTGTTGGTTTAGAATGAACCGGGATCATCACTTGTTCGGGAAGGTCAAACACTTCTTCCGATTTCATAAAGATTGCACCGTGTTCAGCAAGTTTCTTTTTCAGGCGGTCAACATTCTTGTAACCTACCACATGGGGAATCCTGAACCCGCTGCTGTGATCTTCAATCCATTCCGTTTCAACATACTGCTTGTAAAAAAGTTCTTTGCTGATATTCCATCCAAGCAACCGAAGCTGCGACCACAATTTTTCATATTTCCCGGCTGTTGGTGTGCCGGATAGCAAAATCACATTTTCAGGCTGCATTTTCAGGATAAATTTTGACCGTTTCGCCGTTTCATTCTGAATAATGGAACTTTCATCAAGCACCAATGTAAAACCGCTTATACGGGCGAAATATGAACGCCTGAACACCAAATCATAATTGATAACGCCTACGCACTTTCCGATTGTTCCCGTGAATTCTTCAAGTTGCTTTTTGTTCGTCAGGTCAAACACGGTCAGCGGGTAATGCTCTTTGAAATGGCTGATCCAATCATCAATTTTGGATTTTTGACAAACCAGCACAATTCTTTCAGGGTAAGAATTCGCCTTTTCGCCGCCTACAAATGTTTTCCCTAAACCCATATCAAGGTAATATGCAACACGATTTTTCCCGGCTGTCAGGTCAAGGGCTTTCTGTTGGTGGGGGAATAGTTGCATAAATCAGCACCCCCCTTAATCTTCATCAACATCAATCCCGGTGATCTCTTTGAAAATAGCCTTGTCGAAATTCGGAATTGCTGTGATAATTGCCTTTTGACGGTCAGAAAGCCCACGCCACCAAATAACCGCACATTCGGAATTATCCAAAACTTTCAGATAGCCGCCTGTTGTTTCCGCTTCCGGGTGTGCCGCCTTTTCTTCATCCGTCATATCAGAAAGCCAAATGTATTCAAGCACATCCCCCGGAATCTGATTCAGCAAATAGCGGGCTTCACTGTTCAGCCAATCTTCATAAGTCCATTCAGAAGGCTTATTGAACAG
>ERZ778503.343-NODE-343-length-39516-cov-5.479892_pt1 | contig 39516 bp, 29 predicted proteins | sample MGYA00510047_ERZ778503 | MGnify/ENA primary metagenome ERZ778503 (study PRJEB29527, sample SAMN07138965) | mouse gut metagenome | material: feces | host: mouse | place: China:Nanjing | collected 2016-01-25 ... | reverse complement strand
GAAATATATTACAATTCTAGGAAAGCTATCCCCACGATTTGGCTACTGAGCCGTACTTCCTGCCATTCATCAATTAAACGTGGCGTTTCCCCTTCAAGTAAAAAGCTAATATTTGTTTGCGCCATCTGTTTGTATTGCTGCTGTTTAGTAGGGTCATCCATATAAATAATGCTCTTAGCCTGTTGCTCTGCTGTAGTTGTTTTGCCACAAGCTTTGGGTCCTTCTATCAAGACAGCACCCATTGCCTCTAATTTATCACGTAACAGCTGATCTGCTATTCGATTCTTATATTTCATAGCATTGTATTTTGATACAAAGGTAGTGCATTTCTTTGTATTTCAATTGGGTTTCGAGTGTTATTTGGAGAAATGGAGGAATTATATTTGGAAAAATGGCGTTTACTCATTTGGAAATTTGGCAGAACGCTTTTCTAATATAGCGATTCTTTTTCCCTCCACATCCGTGTGTATCAACCTTTGTATAAAGACTGAAGACTTGCACTTCGGCGCAGGTGTTTCTGTTTGTGTTGAATGGAGCCAAACGCTTTTGCCTGTTTCTTATTCAACCGGAAACTTTTAAGAACCGATGGCAAAATTAAAAAATTATTTTATAAGTTTATCATAAACGTCTTCTTTTTTATGCCATAACTTCCAATCAACCGGGTTATGAACGGGAGGATATGTTTTATTCCGGTGCTCACTGCGTTTGATTGGGATCTAGGAAACGTTGGAGCGTTATGTACGCCGCAGGATGATGGGTTGAGCATACCGTGAATAAAGTGTATCGTGCTTGTTGGGGTGGACCGGTGTTTATGAAAGATGGTTCTGCTTTGAACTCTGTTTCTCTCTCCCGGAGTTTATGAAAAATAGCCTTCACCCTTTCACTGTGCATACAACCGTATGTTCATCAACCGGTTACGTGTGAAGGATGGGTTCACAGCCCCTTCACAGGGAATAGTCGGGTATGGAATCCTTTTGGACGGGCGGAGGATGACGGTTTTGTCTGTGAGGCGGATAACTTTGGTTGAGGCTTTTTAAATCTCTTTCGGACCTCCGGGTTCGTTTCCTTTGTCGTTGCTTTTCTTTTTGTTAGTGATATGCGGCTTTCCCGACGTGAAAGAGTTTTTATGCAGATGTGCTGTTAACAAATGTATTTCAAGCACTTGCATTTACGTCTTTTAAGAGCGCCATTAAGATTGTTTAGGCAGAAAGGCATTGTGGGCGTGAATGTCATTGCTTAGTTTTGCCGTCGAAAAAATGATCCGCCGGGTTCGGAGGGATTGAAGTTTTAGAACGAAAAGGTTGTTAGTTATGAAAAGATGGTTTACAGTGTTGGTTGGTGTGGTGAGCAGTTCGTTGCCGGGGTTGGCATGTACGGGTATCTCCTTTACGGCGAAAGACGGAAGTTATGTGCAGGCACGTACGATAGAATGGGCCAAGGGGCCGTTGGAGAGTAGTTATGTGGTGATTCCCCGTGGTCAGCAACTGGTATCGGACACTCCCGAGAGTGAGGGCGGTGGAATGACGTTTACGACGCGTTACGGCATGGTAGGGCTGTCGGTGGTGAAGATGGAATACATTGCCGAAGGCATCAACGAGGCCGGTTTGTCGGCAGGGCTGTTCTTCTTCCCGGGTTACGGGGCCTATCAGGCGTACGACCGTGCTCAAAAGGCTACGACGTTGGCCGATTTACAGGTGGTGCAGTGGATGCTCAGCCGGTTTGCTACGGTGGAAGAGGTCATGGCCGGTATCGGCGAGGCACGTATTGTCGGGCTGGTGCCCGAGGCCGTGGTACACTGGCGTATCGGGGATACCTCCGGGCGGCAGGTGGTATTGGAAATCGTGGACGGAAAGCCCTATTTCTATGAAAATACGGTAGGAGTGCTCACCAATGCGCCGGGTTTTGAATGGCATTTGACGAATTTGAAGAACTACGTCAATTTGTTTCCCGGAGATGCGCCCGAACATCAGTTGAGTGAGCTTACTTTACGGCCGCTCGGAGGAGGCTCCGGTTTTCTCGGTCTGCCGGGTGATCCCACACCGCCTTCGCGCTTTGTACGGGCCGCTTTCTATCGGGCTACGGCACCGCAGCAACCCACGGCTTTCCGGGCTATCAAACAATGTTTCCAGATACTGAGTAACTTCGATATTCCGCTCGGTATCGAGCATCCCCAAGGACAAAGCCCGGACATGCCGAGTGCTACGCAGTGGACCGTAGCCGTCGATCTGACGCACCGCAAGGTATATTACCGTACGGCCTACAACACCACCATCCGTTGCATCAGTCTCGACGGGATTGACTTTGCAAAGGTAAAGTATCAGTCGCATCCGTTGGATAAAGTGCAGGAGCAGCCTGTCGAAGACATCACCGTGGGGTGATTGCAGGGCCATGACGCGCCTTTGAAAGGATCCTCATCGGACGGTGAGAACCTGAAAACCGGTCCGATTCTATTATATGATACAGACATTCCGGCATGCCGTCAACTCGGTGTGCTTGGGATGCTGTCCCCTCAAAACTTTAATTTGCTCTATATATTTCCTCCACGGAGAAAACTTTTGTTGAAAGGTTCTCCGTGGATTTATTTTGCGGCGGTATTTTCAGGCGTCGGGCAGGTATAAGGCGGCCTGCTTTCCGTAAAAGGAGAAAAAATAAAGTTGGATAAAATTGGGTCTCTTGTACGATATAATGTATTTTTGCTCTTGATGTGTCGGCCCGGCGGGGTGGGACATCAATTTTATGGGTAAGGACGTTTACGGACGTTATCTTCTTCATTCAAACTTCGCAACTTTGGAATCTATCAAGAAGAAACGGCAATCGGAACGTTCGCGTCAGGCGTATTATTTCCGCTCTCTCATCTTGTGGGGATGAGAGAGTGTATAATATTCCATAGGCGTGGGCTGACTGCATTGCTTATCTTTGGTAGAGGGCAATGCGAAGGCCTGAATGAGAGATGAGCGGAAGTACAGATTCCCACGTCTCTTTTTTTATATGAATTGCCGAATCTTGGGAGGTCTATAAGTAGAAATGGGGTATAATAATGAATAAGAAAGTGAACGTATGTTTGGCAGGTGTGTTGTTTAGTTGTGTAGGGGGAGTAAGCACTTCGTGTGATGGTCCTGCGGAGCAGGTTCAGAGTGTGGTCTTGGAAATAGGCAAGAATGAAGTCCGGGGTGTTGATCTGGGCCTAAGTGTGAAATGGGATACCTGCAATGTAGGCACTCTTTTTGCAACGGAAACGGGTCGTTGTTTCAGTGCCTTGCCTGTTGTTATTTCCGTTATAGATAATCTGCATGATGGCAAAGGAAAAATACCTACGTTAGGAGAGTTTGAGGAACTCAGGCAAAGGTGTGTGTGGAACTGGACTATGCGTAAAGGTGTGCCGGGGATGCAGATAACAGGAACAACAGGAAAAAGCATTTTCCTGCCGGCGACCGGTTGGGTGCTTGGGAATAAGCCGCAGGGGAGCGGTACGGGCATGTATTGGACGAGTACGCCTGTATCGGATACGGCTGACGGCTATGAAGCTCCGTGTTTCAATGAAAGTGGTTTTATACGTTCTACCGTGGTTGGCCAAGAGGCTTTGGATTTGGGGATTTCTGTGCCTGTACGGCTTGTTTTTCCCTAATATAGGTATAAAGAATCATTCGCACATGATTAACTCATGTGCGAATGATTCTTTATTTTCTTTTTGGCGAGATGGGTAAGACTGTGACAGTCTTTCCGATTGCCGCTCTCCTTTACCGTTTCTTTTTAGGCAGCCGTTTCCACTGTTTCAGCAAGTGGCGGAACACGGGGTCGAAGCGGTACAGGTAATCCTGTCCGTAAACCTCCCCGGAGAAATTGTGTATCATGTTGATGCGGGCTTTTATCGGAACGGATACTTCTTCCTCCACATCTTGCCGGTAGATGCTCCTGGCGTCGGTGCCGGCTGTGATTTCCACACATAACGGGAACCGGAAATGAATCCGGCTGTTGGGTAGGCTTACAGGCATGGGGTTCACACCTATGCCGGCCAGATAGCCGGAGGGACTGCCTACACTGACCAGGCGGTCGGTGGATTGGCATACGGAGAGCAGCGAAAGGGTAGAGGAGAAGCAATCCTCATCGAAGAGCACATGGATGGGACCTTGGAAGCGCAGGGAGGTTTCGGCGGGTGTGATGCGGCTCGTGTTCGTGAGTATGAAACAGCTGTCCGGGCCTATTTTCTCGCGGGTGTATTCGCGAGTGAAGTAATTGATGTTCTCCTCGTTGGGAAAGGCCAGGCGGACGGGATAGCTTAGCGGACGGTCGAGCAGATTTTGCAGCAACGTGCGCCATACGGCGTCCGAGCCTCCGCCGTTGCCGCGCACGTCGATTACCACATGAGCTACGGGGGCTTCCCGGTGTTTCTGAAGTTCTTCGTTTATCCAGGCTATGCGGTCGTGGTCCATTCGGGGCAGGCGGATGTAAAGGATGGAATCTTCGTCCCAGTAATATATCTTGAAGTCCCCGGAGCCGGTGCGTTGTCCGCCCGGCCAACTGCGTTTCACCATGTCCATGCGTACGGTCTTGTGCCGCCGTTGTTTTAGGGTCAGCGTGAAGTCGTCGGCCAGTCCCAGCGTGCGCGGATCGTTCAGGTCGGTCGACCAGAACTTGTTGTATTTGAAATCCCATCGCGTGTTTCTTTGCATCCGTCGGTTGCCGGTGTCCATGTAGCGGTCGATGGGGATACCGCTCACATGGGTCACTCGTGTGCCGGGTTGTATCAAGGTGTGCCCCAAGCTGTCCGTATACGCGAAGAGAGTGTAGTATTTGCCGTCTGTGTAGATGAGCGGGAATTTCTGGTTGTAGCCGTAACGATAGCCGCTGTACAGGTGCTTCAGGGCCGCTTCGGCCGTGGAGTCGCCTCCGAGAAAGCTGCAATGCGGGTCGTTGTACAGGAACTGGGCCCGCATCAGCACGTCGTGGAATCCGGCATCGCAGGTCACCGTGTCCATTTCGGCCCGCAGCGCCTGTGTTTCGGCCGGGATGTCTACGCCGGTGGCCATGCGCCGGATGGCGGGATGGGGCATTTCGGTGTTGAGCAGATTCGTCAGGAAATCGAAGTCGGCATACATCTGTTCCCGGGTCAGGTAGGTGGTTGGTTCCGGACGGTTGGTCGGAATCGTGTCTGTGGCGGCTTTGCCGCTTGCAGACAGCAGGATGCCCAGTATCAGGACTATTCTCTTGGTGTTGTTCATAGCAGGGCGGTTTAGGGTGCTTCGTTTATTAATTAAATGAACTCGGCAATAAAGATAGCAAGAAATGACGAGAAAAAAAGGATGATATAAATTTATTTTCGTTGCTATTACTATAGCATTTGTTTTCCGGCGCCGGGCGAGGTGATGTTTATCATCTGGGTTTTTGTGAGTAGTCGGAAGCGGGAAAGCGTGACCGGACTATTTTGTAAAATATTTTAGGCAACCTTTGCAAGGGATGCTCCCTTTCGGGCATGCCGTCCGCTTTGCCGGGAAGGTTTTTTGAGGGTGCGGTTTTCGTCGGATTTGGTAAGATTTCGTTTTTTGCGTATACCGGATAAAAGTTTTTTCGTGATGAAATATGTGTTCGGACAAGGAGCCGTCTGTCGGCGGAGCGGATCCCGGGAGCATGAGTTGCGCATCTCTTTGTTCTCCTTTCCCGATTTCGGGAAGGAGGGCGAGGGAAGAAAAGCAATTTTATGCCGGGGAGGCGAAAAGGGGGCGTGCGCCACAAATCGACGCGATGCGCGCCCCGAAAAAAAGTCATGAGCTATTCGTAAATTTTTCGTGAGCACCATTCGGGCACTTTTTCCTCTTTGGTCTTTGTTTTTATCTGGATGGATTTGTTTTTCAGACAGGAAAAACACGCTTATCATTCTGAATAATAATGATGTAAGTCGATTTTTACCGTCTGAGATTCTGATATTTTCTTTTTCCTTGCCTCCGGTATGGCTCTGCGCGATTCTGAAAAGGAGTAAAAAGAGGGGTTGCCGACGATTTTTCTTGTCGGTAGCAGGAGACGGTAGGGTGGGGATGTTGAGAGTGTAAAAATAATTTCACAGCATAAAAAAAACGGCGTTCGCCCGATTTTTGACAGACGAACGCCGTGTAGCTTTTTTCGGTAGCGGGCGGATTAGAAGAATTTCGTTTCCTGTCCCACAACTTCGCTCAGCAGCAGATTGGCCAGCCGGCTGGTGCCCAGACGGAGCCACTGGTTGGTGAGCCATTGTTCGCCCAGCACCTCTTTCACGATAGTATAGTACACCAGCGCGTCGTGTACCGTGTTCAGTCCGCCTGCCGGTTTGAATCCGATTTGTATGCCCGTCTGGTCGTAATACTCCTTTATGGCCTGACACATCACGTAGGCGGCTTCCGGTGTGGCTGCCGGGCTTTCCTTGCCGGTGGAGGTCTTGATGTAATCTGCGCCGGCATACATGGCCAGCAGGGATGCTTTCTTGATGTTTGAAGCCGTCTTCAGGCAGCCTGTTTCCAGAATCACCTTCATCTTCTTGTCGCCACAGGTGGCCTTCAGTTCGCTGATTTCATCGCATACCGTTTCGTAGTCGCCGCTGAGAAATTTTCCTACCGACATGACGATGTCTATCTCCGTGGCTCCGTCGTGAACGGCCAGTGCCGTCTCGGCCACCTTTACTTCGATGAGCGCTTGCGACGACGGGAAACTGCCCGATACGCAGGCTACCTCGACGCCTTCTACCTCGAGCGACTGGCTGACGATGGAGGCAAAGCAGGGGTATACGCAGATGGTGGCCACGTGCGGCAGGTCGGGGTAGGTGGATTCGAATTCGTTCACACGCTCGGTGAAGCGGAGCACGCTCTCTTCGCTGTCGGTGGTCTTCAGGGTGGTGAGTTCCACGCTTCCCATCAGGAATTTCTTCACTTCGGGAGTGTCGTTTTCGGGTACTTTTTCAGCAATTAGCTTGGCCACGGCTGCCTTTACCTGCTCGTCGTCAACTTCGGTATTGTACTTGCACAAAGCCTGTTCGTACTTGTTTTTTTCCTCGTGCTGAGGGTGATGATGATGTTCGCACATAGTGTTATTGCAGTTTGATGTTGTTTTTATGTCGTTCTTTATCGCGTCGGGTTTTCTTTTCGATGCTTTTCAGCAGCGCCTTTTCCAGGTTCACGCCGGTTTGGTTGGCCAGGCAGATCAGTACCCACAGCACGTCGGCCATTTCTTCTTCGGGATCGGTATTTTCGCCCGGTTTAAAACTCTGGTCGCCGTATTTTCGGGCCATGACGCGTGCCAGTTCGCCCACTTCCTCGGTGAGGCAGGCCATGTTGGTGAGTTCGTTGAAATAACGCACGCCATAGGTGCGTATCCATTGGTCTACGTGTTGCTGGGCTTCGTCGAGTGTCATTTTATTCTTTGTTTTTAGTGTCCATACAAATGGTTACGGGGCCGTCGTTGAGCAGTTCCACTTTCATGTCGGCGCCGAACTCTCCGGTCTGTACCGGGCGTCCGCTTTCCGTGCCGAGGCGTTGGCAGAACGCCTCGTAGAGCGGAACGGCAGTGGCGTGGCCGGCTGCCCGGATATAAGAGGGGCGGTTGCCTTTTTTGTACGATGCCATTAGGGTAAACTGGCTCACTACGATGATTTCTCCGCCCGTTTCTACGATGCTTTTGTTCATTACTCCCGCCTCGTCGTCGAAGATACGCAGGCCGGCTATCTTACGGCACAGCCAGGCTGCATCTTCCAGGGTGTCGGCCTCTTCGATGCCTAATAAAATAAGGAGCCCGGGGCCGATACCGGCTTTACGTGCCCCGTTGATGGTTACGGAGGCGTGGCTGACACGCTGTATGACCGTTCTCATGGTTCGTTTGCTTTCGGTGTATTTTTATACAATATTCGGGAAAAAAACGCATATATGCAAGTCGTTTTCCATAAAAATCAAGAGACTGGAGAACGTCTTCCGCTCTCCGGTGTGGAGGTCTCGAAGGCCTGTTGGGGAATGATGGGGAGCGGATTTTTGAATGGATGTTTTCTTAATCGATTGTTATTCAATTCTTTTTGTGAGGGCTTCTTGTATAGTTTTGGCTTTGGAGGGGCCTACCAGTTCTGCCAGTTCCTCAAACGATGCCTCGCGGATGCGCTTCACGCTTTTGAACTTACGCAGCAGGGTGGTTTTGGTCACCCGACCGATGCCTTTTATGCTGTCCAGTTCCGATGCGATCTGGTGCTTGCTGCGTTTGTCGCGGTGAAAGGAGATGGCAAAGCGGTGCACTTCGTCCTGGATCTGGGTGAGGAGGCGAAACACGGGGCTGTCCGTTTTCAGGCCGATCACCGCCGGGGGAAATCCGAACAGGAGTTCGTTGGTGCGGTGGCGGTCGTCCTTGGCCAGGCCGGCTATCGGAATATGCAGATGCAGCTCGTTCTCGATCACCTGGCGGACCACTTCCATCTGGCCTTTTCCGCCGTCGGTGATGATCAGATCCGGCAGGGGCGACTGCTCCTCCAGCGCGCGGGTGTAGCGGCGGCGTACGACTTCCTGCATCGAGGCGTAGTCATCGGGGCCCGTGACCGTTTTGATGTTGTATTTACGGTAGTCGGCCTTGCTGGGCTTGCATTTTTTGAAGACGACACAGGCCGCTACAGCGTCACTGCCCGAGATGTTGGAGTTGTCGAAACATTCGATTTGCAGGGGCAGATTCTCTAGCTTCAGCTGGTTCTGTATCTCTTTCATCAAGCGTACGCTTTTCTGTTCGGGGTTCAGTTTTTCGGCTTGTTTCAAGCGGTCGGCCTTGTATTGTTTGACGTTCAGTTGCGACAGCTCCAGCAGTTTTTTCTTGTCGCCTCGCTGCGGTATGACGAACTCCGCATTTTCCAGATCCAAGTCCACGGGGAAGGGCACGATAATTTCTCGCGACTGGCTTTGGTAGCGGTTGCGCATCTCTGCGATGCCCAGTGTGAGCAGCTCTTCGGGCGATTCATTCAGCCGTTTTTTATATTCGAAAGTAAAGGCTTGGTTGATGCACCCGTTCGTCACGTGCAGGTAGTTGATGTAAGCGTTCTGCTCGTCGTCTTCGATGGAAAATACGTCGATATTGTGCAGGATATTGCTTACCACCTCGCTCTTGCTCCGATAATTTTCAAGCAGATCGTATTTCTGTTTGAGCAGTTGCGCCTCTTCAAAGCGCATTTCTTCGGCCAATGAGCGCATTTCGGCGAGTATCCTTCGTTCGATGTCCCCCGTATTCCCTTTCAGGATTTCTTTGGCTTCCTGTATGTTTTTCATATATTCCTCGTGGCTTTGGCGACCGATGCAGGGACCCATGCAGTTCTTGATGTGGTATTCGAGACACACGGAGAATTTGCCGTTTCGGATATTCTCCGGTGTGAGAGGCAGGTGGCAGGTGCGGAGCGGGTAGAGGCGTTTGATAAGTTCCAGCAGCGACTGGAGCGTAGGGTAATGGCTGTACGGTCCGTAGTAGGTGGAACCGTTGCGGGGAGTTTGTCTTGTCTTGAAAATGCGGGGGAAATATTCGTTGGTAACGCAGATGGAAGGATACGTTTTGTCGTCCTTCAACAGCACGTTGTAGCGGGGTTTATACCGTTTGATCAGGTTGTTTTCCAGCAAAAGTGCATCCGTCTCCGTCTTCACCACAACGTATTTTATATCGCGGATTTTGCTCACCAGCATAGCGGTTTTCCGGCTTTGATGCTCCTTGCTGAAGTAGGAATATACGCGGCGGCGCAGGTTCTTGGCTTTGCCTACGTAGATGATTTCGCCCTTTTCATCCAGATACTGATAGCATCCCGGGCAGTCGGGCAGATTCAGTACGATACCCTTTAAATAGTTTTGAAGCTCGTCTTTTGATTTTGTTTCCATATTCTTTGGGGAAGAAGAATCCGCATCCGCTGTTATGTGGCGGAGGGCATAACGGTGGATGCGGAATGTGATACGGATTTCCGGTGCCGGATAGGGATCGGGAGCGTGAACCGGAAAGCTTATTCTGTCGGTCGGAGGCGCTTTTTTATACTTTCAGCAAGATGCTTATTTCCGTCTCCGGGTCGAATACTTCGCGTCCGTTCAGACCTTCGCCGGTCAGTTCGATAATAAAGTTTATATAGGTTTTGCGGGGATGGAATTGCTGAACCAGGTTATAGGCGGCTTTCATGGAACCGCCGGTTGCCAGCAGATCGTCGTGAATCAGGACGACGTCGTTTTCGCCGATGGCGTCTTTGTGGATTTCGATGGTGTCCTTGCCGTATTCCTTCATATAGCTTTCCTGAAGCGTCTCGGCCGGTAGCTTGCCGGGTTTGCGGCACATCACAAATCCCGCGCCCAGTTTCAAAGCCAGTGCGGCACCTATGACAAAGCCTCGCGACTCGATACCTACCACTTTGGTTATTCCTTTGTCCTTGTAAATGTCATAGAGTTCGTTGACCATAATCTTCAAGCATTTTGGATTCTTGAACAAGGTACTCACGTCTTTGAACTGTATGCCGGGAATAGGAAAGTCCGGCACGTTTCGCAAATTTTTCAATAATGTTTCGTTATTCATAACCAGTCGATTAATTACTTATAGTTTGAGTATTGTTTCACGTGGAACGCATATACCCGATCAGCGTCCCAGAAGTACCAGCAATACGTTGATGTCGCTTGGTGAGACGCCCGGGATGCGTCCGGCTTGGGCCAGCGTTTCGGGATCGATCCGTTCCAGCTTCTGGCGGGCTTCTGTGGAAAGGGAGTGCAGATGGGCATAGTCGAACTTTCCTTTTATCTTGATGTTTTCCAATCGTTGCATCTTGTCGGCTATCATTCGTTCGCGCTCAATATATCCGTTGTATTTGATGCGTATCTCGGCAGCTTCCGTAATCTCCTCTTTTCGCTGTTCGATGGCATCCATCTCTTTTTTCAAGGGCACGATGTAAGGGCATAGTCCTTCCAGGGTGACTTGCGGTCGGTTGATTAGTTCGATCAACTTACATCCGTGTGCGAGAGGGGCGGTTCCCAGTTTTTCAAGTCCGTCATTGATTAATGCGGGTTTTACGGAGAAGGTTTCACAGAAACTGAGCAGGCGATTGATGTGTTCCTTTTTTCGAGTCCATTGGTTGTAGCGTACGCTGTCGGCCAGTCCGAGCCTGTAGGATCTTTCGGTGAGACGGGCGTCGGCATCGTCCTGACGTAATAAGATGCGATATTCGGCCCGGGATGTAAACATACGGTAGGGCTCGTCCACACCTTTGGTCACCAAATCATCGATCAGTACGCCGATGTATGATTCGTCTCTGTGCATGATGAAAGGATCGTTTCCGCTGCATTTCAACGCTGCGTTTATACCGGCTACTACACCTTGGCCCGCCGCTTCTTCATATCCTGTGGTTCCGTTGACTTGACCGGCGAGGAACAGACCTGCGATTTTCTTTGATTCCAGCGAATGCTTTAATTCGGTAGGATCGAAAAAGTCGTACTCGATGGCATATCCCGGGCGGTAGATGACAAGGTCGCGGAAAGCAGGAATCTTTTTCAAGGCTTCGATCTGGATGTGCATGGGCAGGCTTGACGAGAAACCGTTGAGGTAATATTCCTGTGTGGTTTCGCCCTCCGGTTCGAGAAAGAGCTGGTGTTGCTCTTTCTCGGGAAACGTGACAAGCTTGGTCTCTATGCTCGGGCAATAGCGCGGTCCGATACTTTGAATCTGTCCGTTGTAGAGCGGTGAATCCGGTAGTCCGTTACGGAGAGTTTGGTGTACGTCGGGATTGGTGTAGCACGTCCAGCAGGGCAGTTGCTTCAGTCTTCTCGGTTCGCTGATGTAGGAGAAACGGTGGAAATCGTTTTCTCCCTCCTGGATGTTCATGTCTTCAAAGTGAACGCTGCGTCCGTCGATGCGGACGGGGGTTCCCGTCTTCATCCGTCCTTGCGTCAGCCCGTGCCGGGTGAGGGATTCGGTAAGGTGGTACGAGGCCGGTTCGGCCATGCGCCCTCCCGGCAGCTGGGTACGCCCGATGTGCATGAGGCCGTTTAGAAAAGTACCGGCGGTGAGGATGACACATTTTGCGCGGAAGTCCACGTCGAGGTAAGTTCTTACTCCGGTCACTTCTTTGTGCTCCACCAAAAGCTCTTTCACCTGGTCCTGCCAGATGTGCAGCCCCGGAATGTTTTCCAACACTTCACGCCACGTCCAGATAAACTTGTTGCGGTCGCACTGAGCGCGCGGACTCCACATGGCCGGGCCTTTGGAGCGATTCAGCATGCGGAACTGGATGGTGGTGCGGTCGGTCACCCATCCTGTGTATCCGCCCAGTGCGTCGATTTCGCGTACGATCTGCCCTTTGGCGATTCCGCCTATGGCCGGGTTGCAACTCATTTGAGCGATTTTGTTCATGTCCATCGTGATCAGGCAGGTTTTGGCGCCCATCTTTGCCGCCGCCGCCGCCGCTTCGCATCCGGCGTGGCCTCCGCCAATGACGATTACGTCGTACTTAAAATCCATATCCAATTTTGTTCTTGTTGATTTCTTGTTGCAAAAGTAGTGTATTTTTGGGAATATATTCATGTATTTCTTTGCTCAATCATGGAATTCGTTTAAATTTGCACAATATTAATTAACGTACATAAATATAAAAAACTTTATAAATCAATTTAATAATTTAATTTCAATCATTTATGTGGTTATGTGATTCATCTATTGGTAGGAAAGTGGTGATGTCCCTCACGGGCCTAGCCCTGATCCTGTTCCTGACGTTTCATGCGTCAATGAACTTGGTGGCCCTCTTTTCGGCGGAAGGCTACAACATGATTTGTGAATTCTTGGGCGCCAATTGGTATGCCGTTGCGGCAACGCTCGGCTTGGCTGCTTTGGCTGTCATTCACATTCTCTATGCGTTTTGGCTGACGATGCAGAACTATCGGGCGCGCGGTAAGGATCGTTACGATGTGACGGACAAACCGGCCAAGGTGGAATGGGCGTCGCAGAACATGCTGGCCCTCGGAGTGGTTATTGTTTTGGGACTGCTGCTGCATCTGTTCAACTTCTGGTACAACATGATGTTTGCCGAACTGTTGGAACAGCCTAAGATGGGCGGTCTTCACGCTACCGACGGCTACGGTTACATCGCGCAGACATTCGGCAATCCGGTGTATGCCGTTCTTTACATCATCTGGCTGGGAGCATTGTGGTTCCACCTGACCCACGGTTTCTGGAGTGCCGTACAGACTTTGGGCTGGAACGGTAAGGTCTGGTTCTGTCGTTGGCACGTGATCAGTATGGTATATTCCACCGTACTGGTGCTGATGTTCCTGGTTGTAGTGCTCAAGTTTGCTCTTTGCGGCAGTTGCTGCTAGTATCAATTCATGAATCCTCAATAAAGAAAAAAGTATTATGGCTACAATAGATTCAAAAATTCCCGAAGGCCCCGTGGCCGAAAAGTGGACCAATTATAAAGCTCATCAGAAGTTGGTGAATCCGGCTAACAAGCGTCGGTTGGACATCATCGTGGTAGGAACGGGACTGGCCGGTGCTTCGGCCGCTGCGTCGTTGGGCGAAATGGGTTTCCGTGTGTTCAACTTCTGCATCCAGGATTCCCCGCGCCGTGCGCACTCCATCGCTGCACAAGGCGGTATCAATGCTGCTAAAAACTATCAGAACGACGGCGATTCCGTGTATCGTCTGTTCTACGATACGGTAAAAGGCGGTGACTATCGGGCCCGCGAGGCCAACGTGTATCGTTTGGCCGAGGTTTCCAATAGCATTATCGATCAGTGCGTGGCCCAAGGAGTTCCTTTTGCCCGCGAATACGGTGGTATGTTGGCCAACCGTTCGTTTGGCGGTGCGCAGGTGTCCCGTACGTTTTACGCCAAGGGGCAGACCGGTCAGCAGCTTTTGCTGGGAGCTTATTCCGCATTGAGCTGTCAGGTGAACGCCGGAACGGTGAAATTGTATACTCGCTATGAAATGATGGAACTGGTGATTGTGGACGGTCGTGCACGCGGTATCATCGCCCGTAACCTCGTAACCGGAAAGCTGGAGCGCTTTGCCGCCCATGCTGTGGTGATCGCCACCGGCGGTTACGGCAACGCCTATTTCCTCTCTACGAACGCAATGGGATGCAACTGTTCCGCCGCCATGCAGTGCTACCGTAAGGGCGCTTACTTTGCCAACCCTGCCTACGTGCAGATTCACCCCACCTGTATCCCCGTACACGGCGATAAGCAATCCAAACTGACGCTGATGTCCGAATCATTGCGTAACGACGGTCGTATCTGGGTGCCCAAGAAGTTGGAAGATGCCAAGAAACTGCAAGCCGGTCAAATCAAGGGTAGCGATATACCCGAGGAAGACCGCGACTACTACTTGGAGCGCCGCTATCCGGCTTTCGGTAACCTGGTGCCCCGTGATGTGGCCTCGCGTGCAGCCAAAGAGCGTTGCGATGCCGGTTTCGGTGTGAACAATACCGGTCTGGCCGTGTTCCTCGACTTCTCCGAATCCATCAACCGTTTGGGCATTGACATTGTTTTGCAGCGTTACGGCAACCTGTTCGACATGTATGAAGAAATCACCGATGTAAACCCCGGTGAACTGGCCAAGGAGATCAACGGCGTGAAGTACTATAACCCCATGATGATCTATCCGGCTATCCATTACACGATGGGCGGTATCTGGGTGGACTATGAATTGCAGACCTCCATCAAGGGTCTCTTCGCCATCGGTGAGTGTAACTTCTCCGATCACGGTGCCAACCGTCTGGGTGCTTCCGCTTTGATGCAAGGATTGGCCGACGGCTACTTCGTGCTGCCTTACACCATTCAGAACTATCTGGCCGATCAGATTACTGTGCCTCGTTTCTCCACCGACCTGCCTGAGTTTGCAGCTGCCGAGAAAGACGTTCAGGCACGTATCGACCATCTGATGAATATCAAGGGCAAGAAGTCTGTGGATTCCATTCACAAGGAACTGGGACACGTGATGTGGGAATACGTCGGTATGGGGCGTACGGCGGAAGGATTGAAGACCGGTCTGGCCAAGCTGAAGGAGATCCGTAAGGAGTTCGAGACCCAGCTCTTCATTCCGGGCGCTGCCGAAGGCGTGAACATCGAATTGGAAAAAGCCCTTCGTCTGAACGATTTCATCACGATGGGAGAACTGATTGCCTACGATGCCCTGAACCGTAACGAAAGTTGCGGCGGACACTTCCGTGAAGAATACCAGACTCCCGAAGGCGAAGCCCTGCGCGACGACGAGAATTTCTTCTACGTGGCATGCTGGGAGTACCAGGGAAGCGACGAAAAGGCTCCCGTACTTTATAAAGAGCCTCTCGTATACGAAGCCATCAAGGTGCAGACACGTAACTACAAGAACTAATTAACCGGTTTGTTCAACGATAAAAGAATAAAACAATGGATAAGAACATTTCATTTAAGTTAAGATATTGGCGTCAGAACGGACCGAAAGACAAAGGTCATTTTGACGAGCGCGAGATGAAAGATATTCCCGGCGACACTTCATTCCTTGAAATGCTGGATATATTGAATGAGGAGCTGGTGAATGAAGGCAAGGAACCCTTTGTGTTCGACCATGACTGCCGCGAGGGTATATGCGGTATGTGCTCACTGTATATCAACGGCACGCCGCATGGAAAGACAGAACGCGGTGCCACTACCTGTCAGCTCTACATGCGCCGTTTCAAGGACGGTGACGTGATTACGGTAGAGCCTTGGCGTTCGGCCGGTTTCCCCGTCATCAAGGACTGTATGGTGGACCGTACGGCATTCGACAAGATCATGCAGGCCGGCGGTTACGTTACCGTACGTACGGGCCAGCCGCAGGATGCCAATGCCATTCTGATTCCGAAGCAGAATGCCGACGAAGCGATGGATTGTGCCAGCTGTATCGGTTGCGGCGCTTGTGTGGCAGCCTGCAAGAACGGTTCCGCCATGCTGTTCGTTTCTTCCAAAGTCAGCCAGCTGGCTTTGCTCCCTCAGGGACGCCCCGAGGCCGCTCGTCGTGCCAAGGCGATGGTAGCCAAGATGGACGAACTGGGCTTCGGTAACTGCACCAATACGCGTGCCTGCGAGGCTGTATGTCCCAAGTGCGAGAGCATTGCCAACATCGCCCGTCTGAACCGTGAATTTATCAAGGCTAAACTGGACGATTAAGTCCATGCCCGGAGCCTGCGGGGTGCAGGCTCCGGGAGTTTGATACTCCTTAATCACTCCCGCCGCGAAGTCCTTTGCGAACTGCGGCGGGATTTTTTTGTTTTTTCATGTATGAAAGCACCATTTGTGGTGCGCATCTCGTTTTATTCCGGTGCTCACCACGTTTCACTGTGTTGCTCACCCCGATAATTTTTCTTGCTCATCCCGTTTTTCGATCACCTTGTTTGAGCTTTTCCGCTTCGAAAAAATCATAAATATTGTCGGAAGAATAGCGGAAAAAGGGGTATATTTGTGGCCTATCATTGTTCACCTTTTAATGAAAAACAGACGAATGAAGAGCAAAATAAGCCTTTTGACCAGCTTTTTAATTTGTTCGCTGGCCACTACTGCGCAGATACGATGGGGCGCATGGGAAGCGTGGGGCGAGCAGACGGACGGAACCTATTGCAATCCGGTGGTGCCTGCCGATTACAGTGATCTGGACTGCATCCGTGTAGGCGACGATTATTATGCCATCAGTTCTACCATGCAATTTTCACCCGGTATGACTGTACTTCACTCACGCGATCTTGTGAATTGGGAGATTGCCGGACATGCCGTGCCCGATCTTACGCAGATTTCGCCGGCTATGGGATGGCAGCGGATGGATCGTTACGGGCGCGGTATCTGGGCCGGATCGTTGCGTTATCACAAAGGGCGGTTCTACGTCTTTTTCGGAACGCCCGATGAAGGATTTTTCATGACCTCGGCCCCTGCCGCCGAAGGGCCGTGGGAGCCGCTTACTCCGTTGTTGGCCGAAAAAGGGTGGGACGACTGTTCGGCTATTTGGGACGAGCGCGGGCGCGGATGGTTTGTAGGTACACATTTTGCCGACGGCTATAAGACGTATCTTTTCCGTATGGCCGAGGACGGACGAAGCATCGACCGGCGGAGTGCCCGGCTCATCAACGAAGGAAACCATCGCGAGGCCAGCAAACTGTTGTATCATGATGGATATTACTATCTGATTTTCAGTGAACATCGCGACGGCATAGGCCGCTATGTCATGGCGCGGCGCGATAAACGCATCACCGGGCGTTTCAAGGAAGAACGGCAGTTGTTGTTGCCTTGTCGCGAGGCTAACGAACCCAATCAGGGAGGTATTGTAGAAGGGCCGGACGGTCGATGGTATTTCCTTACACATCACGGCTCGGGCGACTGGAGCGGTCGCATAATCAGTCTTTTACCGGTGGAATGGCGCAACGGATGGCCGTTGATGGGCGATACGGGCGGAGGAGTGCCCGGAACGATGGTATGGCGAGCACCGATGCCTGCCTTGTTACAGGAAAAACTTGGTATGCAGCGAGGTGATGACTTTGAATCTTCCTCGCTGGCTTCCTGCTGGCAGTGGAACTATCAGCCCCGTGCGGATAAATTCAGTCTGACGGAACGACCGGGATGGCTTCGCCTCTATGCTTTCCGTCCGTTGGCCGACGACCGTTTGCTGAAGGCGGGCAATACGTTGACGCAGCGCGTGTTCCGCAGTGCGTGGAACGAGGTGGTTGTTCGTATGGATATCAGCCGTATGGCCGACGGACAGCATGCCGGGCTTTGTCATTTCGCCCAGCATTCCGGGGCGCTCGGTGTGGTGCACGAAGGGGGACAGGTCCGTCTGGAGCTGCGGCGGGACGATCGTACCGAGCCGGGTCCGTTGCTTACAGGTCCGTATCTCTGGCTGCGCTCTACGTGGGGGCTCGACGGCTTGTCTCATTTTGCTTACAGTACCGATGGACGGAGTTTTACGCCTTTTGGTGATTATACGCTGTCGTGGGGCTTCTACCGGGGCGACCGTATCGGGATATATTGTTATAACAATCGGTCGGAGAGCGGTTATATAGATGTGGATTATCTGCATTATGATATGAAAAAACAACGCCCGGAGAATCCTTTCGGGCATTCCTTGGTGCCCGATATGATTGCCGATGCCAGCATCCAATGGACGGACAGTCTGTTTTATTGCTACGCTACCACCGACGGGTATGGCCAGGGGCTGAAGACTTCCGGGCCGCCGGTGGTATGGACGTCCAAGGACTTTGTGCACTGGCAGTTCGACGGTACCTGTTTTCCGTCGGCCGACGGGCAGAAATATTGGGCGCCCAGCAAGGCCGTTGCCGCCAACGGTCGCTGGTACATTTATCCTACCGTAAACGGTATCATGCACGTGGGCGTGGCCGACCGGCCCGAAGGTCCGTTCCGGCTGGCTTGCGGCGAGGACAAATTCGTGCTTCCGTATGCTGCGGCATCCACACTGATTCAGGAGGGCGACCGTCAGGGCATCGACGCCGAAGTGTTTGTCGAGGACGGTCAGGCCTATGTCTTCTGGGGGCGGCGTCATGCGGCGCGTCTTACTCCCGATATGCTGAAGGCCGATTCCATCCGTACGCTGGAGACCCGCCGCAAGGAGTACTCCGAAGGTCCGATTTTCTTTAAGCGCAACGGTATTTATTACTACCTTTATACCATCGGCGGCGACGAACGCTATGAATATTATTACATGATGAGCCGTCATTCGCCGTTCGGCCCCTACGAGACACCGGCACAAGACCGTGTCTCAACCACCAGCGTGGCGCGTGGTGTGTTCGGGCCGGGGCATGGCTGTGTGTTCAACGTGGGCGACGATTATTACTTTGCTTTTCTGGAGTTTGGCCGTAACAGCACCAATCGGCAGACCTACGTGAACCGTCTGCTGTTTAACGAAGACGGAACGATTCGTCCCGTAGAAGTATCCCTCGACGGGGTGGGGGCGTTGCAGCCTGTTGCGCAACGTTCGCCCGTATCGGTAAAATGGTCTTCGGCTTCTTCCGTCTGTGCTCCGCAGTCGATCCGGCATTTCAAGGACGAGCGGTGCCGGCGTACGGAATATTTTATGCCGGAGTTTGCTTTCGACGGTGCCAACGGTTCGCGCTGGATGGCTGCCGAAAACGATTCGGCGTGCTGGCTTATGGCCGATTTGGGGACGGTGACACATGTGGGCAGCAGTGAACTTTGTTTCGTGCGTCCCACACAAGGTCATGCCTATGTGCTGGAAGGTTCCGTCGACGGTCTGCATTGGCAGCGTTGCGGCGGACAGGAGGCCACACGCCGTCAGTCGCCCCATACCGATGGGATCGGGCGTGATTTCCGTTTTCTGCGGGTGAATATCACACAGGGAGTACCGGGAGTGTGGGAATGGCGCGTTTACAAGGAATAGAATCAGGACAGTGCTGTGAGGCGCTGCTTACACCTGCTGCTGTTGTTTGCGGTATTCCAGCGGTGTCAGTCCGGTGATGCGTTTGAATTGTGCGGTAAAGTAGGATTGATTGCTGAATCCGATTTGTGAGGCGATTTCTTTCACAGACAGTGAGCTGGTCAGAAGCAGGAGTTGTGCCTGTTCGATGCGTTTGTTCAGGATGTAGTCCAATGGAGTTATGCCCAGTTCCCGTCTGAACAGACGGATGAGACTGTCTTTACATACTGCCGCCTGCTTCGCCAGTTCGTCCAGCGGTAGCGGGATGTTCAGATGCTGCCGTATGTAACGCTGTACGCGTATGAGACGGTCATCGTTGCTTGTGTTCTGCAATATGGCCTGGTTGTAGAATCTTGAGATCAGCATCATGAGGATTGCCTGTGTTTCGTATTGCTGCCGGTTGCTTTTCTGTATGAAGCGGTTTACAGCCTCGTTGATGGCGTGTTTGTTGTCGTAAGTCGAAGGTGTCGACTGGCGTAGTTGACTGTGCGGATTGATGTCTGTCAGCCGGCGAATCAGTCGGACCGCTTCTTCGTCGGCCTCCAGTTCGAAAGGAAAGATATGCTGCTCGTAAATGTTCTGTCCCTGTATGGTCTGGTCGAGGATGTGTATGTAATAATGTGTAAAGACGCCCGTACAGGTGTCGCTGTGTTGGGTGAAAGGCGGAATCATATACAGATGGCCGGGCTTGAGGGTGTGCTCCACACCTTGCAGGTTTACCGTAGCCTGTCCGTGTTCTACGTAATAGATGCGCAGAAAGGGGCTGCAAAGGCGCGGGAAGTTCCAGTTGGCATTCATTTCTATGCGTCCCACGTTTAATAATATCAGAGGGAAGTACATTCTGTTTTCGTACATCGCAGTCTCAAGCGTTGGTTAATACTGCAAAAATACAAGAATATCGCTGAAATATCTCCTTTCGAAGATATTTTTTATTGTATTATCGATTCTTTCTATAAAGAAACCGACAAAAAATAATTTTATTCTAGGAATAAAGGAGATATATTCGTGTGAATGTCTATTTTTGGCTTTGAAATTTTAGGTTTACTATTGTAAGGATAGCTATTACTATTTACGTTGAGTGCATGAGCCATTGTCGGGACGACAGCAGCTCATGCACGTTTTTTAGGGCAGGGGCGCTCAGGACAGCAGACGATACATGCCGCCGCCGAGCATTCTGACCAGCCCTTTCATTTCCAGGTTGAACAGGAGAGCGCTAAGTTGGTGTATGGGGAGATTCGTTTCTATGCTCAGTCGGTTGATCGGTTTGCTGTCGCAATCGGTGAGGCATTTTAGTATCCGTTGTTCTTCGAACGAAAGGTCGGGAAACAGTTCCCGCTGTACGGGTTGCCGGCGGAGGTGCTTCCGGTCCTGTTCTTTTTGCCATCCCATAGCTCGGGCAAAGTCTTCGGCGCTTTGCAGGATGACGGCCCTGTTGTCCCGGATCAGCAGGTGACAACCTTTGGAATAAGGATCGCCGATGCGGCCGGGCACGGCAAAGACATCCCGGTGGTAGCTCTCGGCAATTTCGGCGGTAATGAGCGATCCGCCCTTTTCGGCAGACTCTACTACGATGGTGGCATCCGCAAGACCGGCCACGATACGGTTGCGCCGTACAAAGTTCACCTTGTCGGCGTTGGTCCGGCTCATAAATTCCGTGAGCAACCCTCCGTGACGGGTCATTTCTATGGCCGTCTCCCGATGCAGGCGCGGATAAATCTGGTCCAGACCGTGTGCCAGTACGCCCACGGTGTCCAGTCCGTTCTGCAACGCCTGACGGTGGGCATTGATGTCGATACCGTAGGCCAGTCCGCTTACGACCAGTATATCGGGGTGTAGTTTCCCTATTTCTGCCAGAAAATTCCGGCACACATCGCGACCGTATTCCGTGCAATGCCGTGTGCCTACGATACTGACCACATGCGTGCGGTTCAGGTCGGCCGTTCCTCGGTAATACAGCAATACGGGAGCGTCGACGCAATCGCGCATCCGCGACGGGTAGTCTGCATCTTGGTAACACAGGCATTGGATCTGTTTCTGTTGTGTAAAAGCCAGTTCTTCTTCGGCACGCGGCAACAGCGATTCCATACCGGATAAGGCTTCAGTCAGCCGGGGAGAAGCTTCGGGCAGTACGGACGGGAGGTCCTTGCGGTGCTCGAAGACGGCTGTTGCGCTGCCCAGTTCTTTCAACAGCATCCGTTGGTTGGCGACGTTCAGGTGAGGTACCCGCGTCAACATCATGGTGTAAAGAATTTCCTGTTCTGTCATGCAACGGTGTTATAGGCTGAAATAAGGAGCTAACTTGGCGTTCAGATCGGGACAGTCGGCCAGACGTCCGTTTACCAGACAAACCGTATCCACCTGGCTTCGGATACAGCATTTCATGTCCGGCAGTCGGAAGATATCCTGATAAAATACGTACTTGATGCCTTCTTTTCTTACATAAAGTTTGCTGACGAATTCATCGCCGCTTTTAAGCGGAGTTTTGAATGCCATGTTCAGTCGGGCTACTACGGCGTCGATACCTTGTTCGTGCATCTCGGCAAAGCTTATGCCGACCGACAACAGGAATTCGTGGCGGGTATGTTCGGTATAGTGCTGGTAGTTGGCATTGTTTACTATTCCCTGAAGATCGCATTCGTAGTCGCGTACTTTCATTTTCAGCTCAAAAGTATACTGTTCGCTCATGGTATGATGGTTTGTTTACGTTTATAATGTCGGGGATTCAAATCTGTTCGTTTTTCAGGTATTCGTAACCGAAACGGCATTTCAGGCATTCCTTTCTGTCGCAATATGCTCTCTTCAGTTGAATCAGTGCCTGACTGTCGGCAGCCGTCTCTACCGTCAGACCGCATGCAGCCCATTGCCGGATGATGTAGTTGCTTTCCGCTTTCAATTGTTCGAGCCATTCTATGGACCGGTTGCAGAGAGTCTCGTTTCCGTGTTGCCGACCGTAGGCATACAGCACGGGCACTACCGTGTTAATGATAAGCAACCGCCGCGAATTTACCGACAGGTGTTTCTCGTTTCGGGGAGCGGGACATCCGAAGATGTAATGGGTTTCCCAGTAAGGTGTCACCCGGCTTTGCAACAGACGGAGCAGTTCATCCCGGTCGGCAGCCTCCAGGAGGCGCGACAGGCCGATGCTTTGCCGGTGATAGAGGTATGCCAGTTGGGAAATGCGCAGATGAGGGAAATTCTGCGGTCGCAGACGCAGGTATTGCCAGCGTTCGCAGGCCACAGGATCGGGAAACGAGAATTTGTGGGCCAGATAGCGGTATTCTTTTTGCAACCGTTCGAAGTACTCGTCCTTTTGGGCCGCTTCCCGGTTGCTTTTAGGTACGGCGGTAGGGTCCAGCAGTCCTGCAAGTCCCATGAAGACGGCTTCTATTTGAAACAGGTTGTCCCTGTGCTTGGCGGCAGCCGATAGAGGGATGCGGCGTGCCCAATATTCGAAGGTATCGCCGTTCAGACCGAAACCGAAATTGCGTGCCAGCGTGATGAAGAGTGCGTTTTCCCAGTCGCCGTTCAGCTGTCGTACGCGCTCCGTCACCTGTGCGGCCCGTTCTTCCATACGTTCGTAGAGCAGTGCACTCATCCAGCTGTGTACGGTCAGGGTGTCCAGACGGCGTATGATCGGGTGACAACGGGGGTACGCCTCTGTCCGGCACAGGTCGTCGTAATGTTGTTGTATGCGGGCGGGGATATCCAGTTGTAGTTGGGGAATCGCTTTTCCGTTTTCGGCTTTGACGCGGCAATCGGCTATGTTCACTACGTGCAATATCGTGTTGTTGTAGGCCGCGTCGTGCTCGTGTCCGTGCTTGTACCAGTCGGAAGCCCGGATATGCAGCTCCACATTGCCGGCCCACAGCGTTCCGTTCCACTTTATCTTGGCGTTGAAAAAATCCGGTCCCGCGTTTGTATGGCTTGTTCCGGGGTCGATAATCTCTATTTCTTCGCCGTCGGTGGTCTGTAAGGCTTTCAAAGGGAAGATTTTGTGTTTCCACACATAGTGCAGCAGTTTTTCCATGATTAACCCGCTTCGGAATGATTAAAAAATGTAACAAATATAATGAAATTCCGTGCAAATCCCTATCTTTGTGCGATAAAATAATAATCATTGCATGAAAATAGCCTTAATAGGATACGGCAAGATGGGCCGTATGATCGAAGAGATTGCCCTAAGCCGGGGCCATCGTATTTGCTGTATTATTGATATAGACAATCAGGACGATTTCGATTCGGAGGCTTTCCGACAGGCGGATGTGGCCATCGAATTTACGGCGCCGCATGTGGCTTACGATAATTATTTGCGGGCGTTCCGTCATCATGTCAAGGTCGTTTCCGGTTCCACTGGATGGCTGGCCGAGCATGGAGAGGAGGTGAAACGGTTGTGCGCCGAACAGGGGCAAACCTTGTTCTGGAGTTCGAATTTCAGTTTGGGAGTGGCCATCTTCGGGGCGGTCAACCGTTACCTGGCACGCATCATGAACCGGTTTGACGCTTACGATGTGAAGATGGAAGAAGTACACCACGTACATAAGCTTGACGCTCCCAGCGGAACGGCCATTACATTGGCCGAAGGCATTCTGGAAAACCTTGACCGGAAAACGAGTTGGGTGAAGGGCACTTTGCTGGATGCCGAAGGACATCTGTCAGGCTCCGATGCTTGTGCACCGGACGAACTGCCCATTAACAGTGTGCGTCGCGACGAAGTGCCGGGCATTCATTCCGTGACGTACGACAGCGAAGCCGACAGCATTACGATTACACACGATGCTCACAGCCGCAAGGGCTTTGCTTTGGGAGCCGTGCTGGCCGCTGAGTTTACGGCTACCCGTCAGGGACTTCTGACGATGGAGGATATGTTTCAATTTTAAAAAACGATGAAAGGAAGGCCGATAGGCGCTTCCGTTGACTGATATGAAAATACAAAAAGAAAAACCGACCACCTTGCAATGGCTTAAGATGAGCTTCGTGGTGGCTCTTTATCTGGCGTTCCTTATCTGGATCAAAAGTTGGTGGGGATTGATTGTGGTTCCCTTTATCTATGATGCGTATATTTCCCGAAAAATACCCTGGACCTGGTGGAAGGATGCCGAGAATCCTGTTGTCCGCACGGTGATGGGGTGGGTAGATGCTGTCGTTTTTGCCTTGGTGGCCGTTTATTTTGTCAACATCTATTTCTTTCAGAATTATACGATACCCTCTTCTTCGCTCGAGAAATCGTTGCTTGTGGGCGATTACCTTTTTGTCAGTAAGATGAGCTACGGACCTCGTGCTCCTCAGACTCCGCTTTCCATGCCCCTCACTCAACATACCTTACCCGTGCTGGGCTGCAAGTCCTATTTGGACTGGCCCAAGTGGGACTACAAGCGCGTGCCGGGCGGCAAGGTGCAGCTCAACGATATTGTTGTGTTTAATTATCCGGCCGGTGATACCGTGGCCCTTAACCCCGCTTATCAGGCTGCCGATTATTATGCGCTGTGTTACGGTTACGGGGAGCAGCTCTATGCGCAGATACACGGTTCGGTGCCTTTGATGGATTCTCTTACGACATGGCAGCAGCGCCAGGTGTACGACCGTTATTATGCCCTGGGGCGCTCTTTTTTGCGGGAGAATCCGGGCGAGTTCGGAAAGATAGGAACGCGTCCCGTAGACCGTCGGGAGAATTATGTGAAACGCTGTGTGGGATTGCCGGGTCAGACGTTGCAGATCAAAGATCATGTCGTTTATCTGGACGGTAAGGCCAACAAGGAACCGGATAATGTGCAGTATAATTACCGGGTGGTGTTGAAAACCGATCTGCCGGTGGCGCTGGCCCGTGAACTGGATATCAGCAACGAAGATCTTCAGATGTTGTACCATACCGGTTATGTCCCTCTTACGCAAAAAGCATACGAACGTCTGTCGTCGTGTAAGGATGTCGTAGAGACCATAGCCTATGATAGCACCGCCGCTACGGAAGGTATTTATCCGCTGAACGGCCATACCGGCTGGACGCGCGACAATTACGGTCCGGTATGGATTCCGGCCCGGGGAAAAGCCGTCAAACTGACGTTAGAGAATCTGCCTGTATACGAACGCCCTATTCGGGTGTATGAGGGCAACGATCTGAAAGTGATCGACGGCAAGATTTATATCAACGGGAAGCCGGCAGACAGCTATACCTTCAAAATGGATTATTATTGGATGCAGGGAGATAACCGGCACAACTCGGCCGATTCACGTTATTGGGGCTTTGTGCCGGAAGATCATGTCGTGGGAAAACCCATCCTTATTTGGCTGTCGTTGGATAAGGATCGCGGATGGTTCGACGGTCATGTACGCTGGAACCGTATCTTCAGCATAGTAGATAATATCAAATAACTGAGTAAGATTTGAAACGCTATCGGGGCTTGATTCCGGCATTGGTCCTGGCTGTGCTTGCAGTGCTTGGGCTACGCCTGTTTTTGGTTTCTCTGCTGGTTATTCCACAGGACGGCGAGAGACCGGTGTTCCGTGCCGGTGATCGGGTCTGGGTGTCCCGGCTCAGTTACGGATTGCGTTTGCCGGGCATGCGTTGGTGGGGATATGTCCGGCTTTTCCCTAGAGCGGTTTCCGCCGGTGAGTGGGTCGCGTTCAATAATCCGGTCGATACGGTCGAGGCGGTGACCGATGCGCGTGAGGTTTTTGTCGGTCGTTGTCTGGCGGCGCCGGGAGACACGGTGTGGATCAATACGCTGGGAAAGGCGAGTTGCGTCCGCAACCGTCGTACCGGATGTGTGTGGCCCTTGACGGTGCCTGCCAAGGGGCGCCGGATAAAGGTGGAGCCTTGGAATGCCTATATGTATGCGCGCACCATCAATGCCCATGAACCGGTGAAGGCTGCGGTTATCGACAACAAACTGTGTGTGGACGGACGTATCGTCGATTCCTACCGCTTTCAAAAAGATTATTGTTGGATGACCACAGGCAATACTGTCAACCGATACGACTCGCGCGTATTTGGTTTTGTACCTTCCGATCACCTCATTGGGCGCATGTGTCGGGTACTCTATTCGACGGATTCTTCCCGTCCGTGGTATAAGCGATTCCGTCCCGATCGTTTTTTTCTTAAGATCCCCGTAGGATGTTCCCGTTGTAATTCGAAAAAATGAACGAAACCGTACTTTTATCTTCTGCCTATCTGGCTCCTGTTCAGTATTATGCCAAACTTTTTTCGTACAGACGCACGGTCGTGGAGCGGTACGATCATTATGTGAAGCAGACTTATCGGAACCGCTGTCTGATTGCGACGCCCGGAGGCGTTCAGGCACTGACTGTTCCGGTGGAGAAAGCCGAAGGTGATAAATGCCTGATGAAGGATGTGCGTATTTCCGACCACGGCAATTGGCGCCATCAACATTGGAATGCGTTGGAGAGTGCCTATCGGCATACTCCTTTTTTCGAATACTATGCGGATGACTTGCGCCCCTTTTACGAACGGAGATGGACGTTCTTGTTCGATTTCAACGAAGCGTTGTGTGCTACCGTCTGCCGGCTGTTGGATTTGGAAGCGGTTCCGGTGTTTACGGAGCGCTACACCCGTCCGGGTGTAGCACTGGCTCTTGCCGGTGTCGGAGAGATCGGGAGTGAGGCTTTTGATGATTTTCGGGAGGTGATTCTTCCCAAGGCGTCCGGTCTGCCCGATACGGCTTTTTCTCCCGTTCCTTATTATCAGGTGTTTTCCTCCCGACACGGTTTTCTTCCGAATCTGAGCATTGTGGATCTGCTGTTCAATATGGGGCCGGAAGGGCTCCTCGTCTTACAGCGGTCCTGCCGGCAGCCTATTGATAAATCAACGTCGTCAGATTGTCAGCCTTGAACAGCTCCTGCGCCGTGCGGTGCAGATCTTCGCTTGTCAGGGCGTCTATCTTCCGGTACAGTTCTTCTATGTTGCGTACTTTTCCGTAGTGCAGGAATGTTTTTCCTTGTGCCAATGCCATGCTTTCGAAGTTGTCGTAAGAGATACCTATCTGCCCCTTGATTTGTTTTTTAGCGGCTTTCAGGGCATTCTCCGACAGGGGAGCTTCGATCAGCCGGTCCAGCTCTTTCCGTACGAGCCGCCGGCAGCGTGCCACGTCGTGTGTGTCGCACCCGAAGTAAATGCTCCACACCCCCGTGTCGGTGTAGCATGTCATGTTGCTTTCTACGCTGTACACCAATCCGTTTTTCTCTCGCAGACTTAGATTCAACCGGGAATTCATGCCCGGTCCTCCCAGTATATTGTTCAGCAGATAAAGATGCAGATGGCGCGGATCCCGGGCGCTGTAGCAACGGGTGCCTATCATTACATGGGCCTGGTGGGTGTCCTTGTGCATCACCACTTCGCGCGGTTGATAAGGCAGGGGAGCGGTGCGGCCCGTCTCAGCGTCGGATGTCGGTGCGGGCGAGGTGTTTTCGGCCAGCAGCCTGTGCAGCGGATGTGTGCTTTCCAGGGAGGCGCTTACTCGTTTCAGCGCGCGCATCACCTCTCGTTTTACCGTCTGGGGAGGAATGTCGCCCTGTACGAACAGCACCATGTTGCGCGGGGTATAATGGCGCAGGGTGAAGGCTTGTGCGTCTTCGCTGCGGAAGCTGCGTAGGCCTTCCGCCTCGCCCAGTATATTGCGTCCCAGCGGATGTCCGCTGAAAATCAAGTTTTCAAAATCATCGAAAATCAGTTCGGCGGGCGAATCCTTGTAACTTTCGATTTCGTCGATGACCACTTCCACCTCCTTGTCCATTTCCGCTTGCGGGTACAGGCTTCCCAATACGATGTCCACCAGCAGATCCACGGCCCGTCCGAAGTGTTCTTTCAGAAAGGCGGTGTAGTAGATGGTTTCTTCCTTGCCCGTATAGGCATTCAGGTCGCCGCCTACGCTTTCCATGCGGTTCAGGATGTGCCATGCCTTTCGCCGGCGGGTACCTTTGAAGGTCAGGTGTTCGCAAAAGTGTGCCAGTCCGTTTTCATGTTCGTGTTCGTCGCGTGTGCCGGCGTTGACGGCCAGTCCGCAGTAGGCTACTCCGGTAAGTGCCGGTGAACTTACGATGCGCAGTCCGCAGGGCAGGGTTTCGGTATAGGGGGTATGAAGTGTCTGTTTCATATTGTTTTTGATAGGGCCGGGATGCTTTCGGCGAGCATCCGGTTATCCGGTTTGAAAATGCAAAGTTACGTTTTTGGGGCTGAAAGAAAAAGTTTTCGGAGGGCTTCTTTCAGCCGGCTATCGGAAAGGATTCGGGAATGCGGTATTAAAAAAACGGTCGGCTGCGGGCGATACGAGGCATACGGTCGGAAACGTTAAGTCCCAAGTGCAGGGTAAACCGTTGGCAGGAAGTCCAATAACAGAAAGTTTCTTGAAGAGAATGTAAAAAGGTGTAGACCTTTTTTAAATAGGGTCTACACCTTCCTGAAATTAGCTGTACACCTTTTTGCAGAAAGGTCTACAGCTTTTTTATTCTTTTTCTCCACCGATTTCAAAACAGATCCGCAGCAGAGCGGCAACTGTTGAGCGTCCGTTGGTGCGGATATGGTGAAAAGCCGGTTGCACAGCCATGTATTTCCATACGGGGAAATGCCCGGTGAATTCCGTGTCCGTCTCCGTTCCGTCGGAATAGATGGCTCGGTTTACCACAATTCCCAGGTGGGCGTCGCGGCGGGTCACGCCTCCCAAGGTCAGTCCGGCACCCCAGTAATAACGACAGGCACTGCGGCGGGCCGGAGCGATTCCGCCTTGCAGCAGAGCGCCCAGGTGCGTGCGTCCGATGTCCACGAGACTTTGTTCGCCCAATGCCCACAGCGTGTAGTTATAGGTAAGGTCGCCGGTTCGTTGTTCGTCGTCGTAGACAGGCTGTGTGCCCAGCGCATACCCCAGTGTGTAATGTCCGTGATGCTTTTCTTCTGGGTCGACTGTATAATTCACGCATCCGATGTTGAAAACGCCGTCTTTTTTCGGTTGCAGACGGAATTGCCGGTTTATCCGGTCGTCGGCCACTCCGTTGTATACGCTTTCCTTTACGGTCAGCCGGCGGTTCGGTCGGTATTCCGCATGCAGGCTCAGGGCCGACATCGGATAGGTGGCTAAAGGAAAGTTGGCCGACAAGACGGGGAAATCTCCGTGGGAAGAGCCGGTGAACAGTCCGGTAAACGGGGTGTCGAAATGGTCGGTATCCACGTTGCGCAATCCTGCGAAAAGCGTCCAGCGGGTTCCTATTTGCTGGCTCAGTCCGGCTTGTACGAACCGGAAGGCGCGGTTGTGCCCGGCGTCGATGTTGGAAAGGCCTTGCAAGTCGTCGGTCAGCGGACAGTGCAACCGGTAGGTGCCCAGTGCTTCGGCTTCCAGACGGGCGCCTTGCCAGAGGGCGGCGGCGCCTCCGGCTTTCAGCAGGTTGCACCATCCTGCGCGGTTGTCGGTCAGGTTCCATCCGGCTTCGGAGATGAGCGATACGTTGCCTTCGTATCTTTGGGCGTGTGTCGGTAGGGGGGTGCCGGCGATGATGGCCGTCAGCGTCAGGGCAAAGAAAAGGCGTGTCCTTTGCCTGGTCGGAGAGGTAAAGTTCATGGGGTAGTGTTTCGGAAAAATCAGGTTAGATGTCTGTTTGCAAAAGTATTTATAAGAACAGGAAAGCCAGCCGGTAAGCCACGAAAGCCATGACATAGGCCAGACCGGTGGTATAGACCGCTGTAAACAAGCCGTATTTCCAACTCCCGCTTTCGTTGGCTACGGCAATGAGAGTGGCCACACAGGGAAAGTAGAGCAGGGCGAATATCAGGTAACTGATGGCGGCTTGCGGCGTAGTGTGTTGGGCGAGCACTTGGGCCAGGCGGGTCTGGGAGGCGTCTTTTACGTTGTCGGCGGCGGTGTCTTCTTCGGAACAGTCGTATAGTACTCCCAGTGAACTGACCATCAGCTCCTTGGCACCAGTGCCGGCCAATACGCCCACGCTCATGCGCCAGTCATAGCCCAGCGGGCGCAGGATCGGTTCGATGGCGTGTCCGATACGTCCCATGTAAGATTGTTCTTGTTGTTCGGCGGCAGAGAGCTGTGCTTCGTCCCGGGGAAAATAGCCCAGTGCCCAGATGATGAGGCTGGCCACAAGAATGACACCGCCCATTTTATGCAGATATTGGTGACCTTTTTCCCAAGTGTGCCGCAGTACGCCCCGCGCGGAGGGATAGCGGTAGGGAGGCAGTTCCATGACGAAGTGGGTATCCTGTTTTTGCAGTATCAGGCGGCTCATGATCCATGCTGCCAGCAAAGCCGTGGCGATGCCCAATACATACAACCCGAGCATGACGGCTCCGGCGTAGCGGGCAAAGAAAGTTCCGGTGAAAATGATGTAGACCGGTATGCGGGCACTGCATGACATGAAAGGCACCACAAGCAGGGTGAGCAACCGGCTTTTGTTGTTTTCGATGGTTCGGGTGGCCATCACGGCAGGCACGTTGCAGCCGAATCCCATCAGCAGCGGGATGAATGATTTGCCGTGCAGCCCCATCCGGTTGAGGAACGGGTCGGCCAGCAGAGCAGCCCGGGCCAGGTAGCCCGAATCTTCCAGAATGGAAATGAGCAGATAAAGAATCAGGATATTGGGTAGGAAAACGATGACGCTGCCTACTCCGCCCAGAATGCCGTCGATGAGCAGGTCGCGCACCGGTCCTTCGGGACATCCCGCTTCGATTTGTGCGCCGAGCCAGGCCACAGCGTTGTCGATCCAGTCCATCGGGTATTGTCCCAAGGCAAAAGTGGCCCAGAAGATAAGTCCCATCAGCGCGATGAAGAACGGGTAGCCGATCCAGCGGGCAGCCAGTATCCGGTCGATGGCCGAAGTGATGCGGCCTGCCCGTCCCAGGCGGCGGGTGTAGACGCCTTTCAGCAGGCGGTTGATGGCAGCGTAGCGTGCCTGATCTTCGTTCTCGCGCTCGTTGCACGGGCACTCGGTAGTGAAAGGTGTTTCCGTATGGGCGTCGGGTACGTAATGGGCGCAAGAGAAAGGCACAGGCTCCTCCATACGGGGATTTTCGGCTATCTCGACGGCTGCGCGCAACAGTTCCTTGATGCCCTCGTTCTGACGGGCGACGGTCGGTATGAGCGGCATTTGCAGGCGTCGGGAAAGCTCGTCTACATAGAGTGTGCTTTTCGATGTGGTCAGTTCGTCGTACATGTTCAACGCTCCTACCAGCGGCAGGTGACGTTCTTTCAATTGGAGGGTGAGTAGTAGGTTACGTTCCAGATTGGTGGTGTCGAGTACGTTGATCACGGCATCAATGCCCCCCTTTTCCAGTTCATGGGCCACGTAGGCTTCTTCGGGACTGAAGGCGCGCAGGGAATAAGTGCCCGGCAGGTCGATCAGACGGATCGAACGGCCTTCGAACGTCAGATAGCCGATGACGCTTCTTACCGTTACGCCACTGTAATTACCGGTATGTTCGTGTCCGCCCGAAGCCGCGTTGAAAAGGGAAGTCTTGCCGCAGTTGGGGTTGCCTACAAGGGCCAGTGTGATTTCTTTCTTGCCGGAAACGGAGGTCGGTCGTTTTTGTTTTTGCCGTTTGTGTGCGTTGCAGGTCAGGCAGCCGTTGGCACAGCCGGGGCATGCCGGAGAAGAAGGCGGTATGACGAAAGGAACCGGAGTGTGGTTTTCGTTCTGTTGCTCGGGTTGTATCGTTAACGGTGCGTCGGCTTTTGCGGCGTTGTCTGCCGTTTCCCCTTCGGGTAAGACGGTGATTTGAACCGCTTCTTTGCGGCGTAGCGCTACGCGGCTGCCCAACAATTCGAAGACAATCGGATTGCCTAGTGGAGCCGTATATATTTTTTTTACCGTCTGACCGGCTACGAATCCCATTTCTCCCAGCCGGGCCCGCAGGGCACCGTTTCCTGTCACCTGGGAGATGACGGCACGCTCGCCGGAATGCAGTTCACTCAGATTCATTTCGTCTAAAAATTATGTAGTGTTTACCGACTGCAAAAGTAGAGGTAAAGTTTTAACGGTGCAATACTCAAAACAGATGATTTTTAACACCTCCTAACCCTGTGGACTACTTTTTAACGTCAGACGGACACTGGCGGTATCCTGCTTAGTGGGTATGCCGATGCGGGCGGTCAGGCGTAACTGTGCAGTCCGCCCAGCAGATAGTTGACACCCAGATAGGTCATCAACAGGATGGCAAAAGCGGCACACAGGTAGCTGTGCAGCCACAGAGGGCGGCGCAAAAAGGCAAACGTACGTTGATGGACAGGGACTGCATAGACCAGCAGGGTGATGAGGGCCCAGGTTTCTTTCGGATCCCAACTCCAGTAATTTCCCCAGGAGATATTGGCCCATACGGCCCCCAGAAAGATGCCGGTAGCCAACAAGGCCAGGGCCGGGACAAGCAGGATGTAGCTGAACGAGGTGGAGACGGGAGAATGGCGCAGACGACCGACGAACAGGGCGGTCAGGCTGTTCAGGAAGGTCATCGACAACAAGGCGTAAGCAGCCAGAATGGCCGATACGTGGATACCCAGCAGAGGGGAATGCAGAACCGGAGCCAGTGGCATGATCTGAGGGTCCATCCGGCTGAAAGTGGACACCAGCAGAAAAGCGCCGGCCGACAATACGCCGAAAGGGGAGGCGAAAGGGAGGCGGCGGGCCGAGAGCAGAGCGACCGACAGTACCAGAAAAGCCAGCGTGAGTAGCGTTTCGTATCCGTTTCCCAAGGGCAGGCGTCCGCAAATGATGCTTCGCAAAACCATTTCAGGGAGCAGTAGGAGCAGAAACGGGGCGGGCAACCATCGGAGTATACGTGCCGGATAGCGGTGTCGGTTGGGACCGAAAAACAATATCATCAGGCCGACGACCCCCAGCACTAAAGCCGCCCGGCTGAGCGGTACGGTCAGGCCGAGCCGGTTGTAGATCAGTTCCGCCTGCATACGTGATGCGGGCAGAATACTGTTGCCTCCGTATCGGGTCTGGTAGTTCTTCAGCTTGTCGATGTACAGGCGTACCGAATCTGTATTTCCGTTGAGCAGTTCCGAACGTATCAGGGGGAGCCATTGCCGGATCAACGACCGCTGTTCGGGCGCAAGGGTGTCGGGCATACTGTCGGCGGGGGCGTACCATACGACGGCTTGCGGCGGGCCGGCCGGAAAAACATTCAGCAGGCTGCCTTGTTGCAGCAGGAAGAGCAGCTCCACTTTTTCGTGTGTCTCCTGCGCTGCCCGGAGCAGTTCGGGGCATTGTCCGTCCAGCAGATCGTTCAGTTTGTATGTGCCTTCGGGGGTGAAGAATTCGTGTAGAGCGCTGTTTTCAGGCAGTTTCAGATAGTTGCGTAGCTCCCGGCTTTTTATTTCGATGAGTGGTTCGTATTGCCATACTTCGGGGAAGAGAAGGCACCCTAGGGCTATTTGTTCGTTGGTAAAATGTCGGTAACGGCTTTTTCCGGTGAGCTTGCGGGTGATGTACAGGGCCAGGGTACCGAAAGGCTGTACCCGCCCTTCGTTCATCACTTGCAGCGTCTCGAACCTTTGAGCCTGCTCACGAGGAATCACGCCGTTCTCAATGGTTCCTTGTGCGGCTACGGAAGGGAGGAACGCCCATCCGGCCAGTCCCAGGGCTGTGAGGCGCGACAGGCGTTTCAGACGGGTACGGAACAATCCGCGCCGGCGAAGGAGAACAGCCAGGAAGGCCCCCCATAGCAGGGCGTATCCCGTATATGTAACGCCGGTGCCCCAAGGATCATGGTTCAGCGAGAGCAGGCTCCCCCGTCCGTCTTCATCAAACGACGACTGGTAGAGGCGCCATCCGCCAATACGTCCGATGCGGTTCATGGAGATTTGCAGTGAAGACCGCTTTCCGTCGGGGTGTGCGACGGTAATGTCGGAACGGTAGTCCGCCGGTCGGTCTGATCCCGGTCGGTAGGTGATGTCGAAGCGCTTTAAACAAAGCGAGAAAGGAAGCCGGGCGGTGCGGGCATCGGGTTTGATGTAGTAAATCGTGCTCTCCACCCCTTCACGCAGATGTACGACACCCTGTATGCCGGTGAGGCGGGTGATACAGGCTCCTGCCGCTATGAACAGCAAGGCCAGGTGCAACAGCAGCACCGGAACCGATAACCGTCTGTATTGCCACACGAGGCCGACTGCGCCGGTGAGGCAAGGCAAAGCCCAGGCTGCCGTAAACCATGCGGTACCGTAAATGTGTTTGTGCACCCATGCGGTGCCGTTCGCTTTCTCCAGAAAAGTGGCGGCGGCTAATAACAGGAGTAGGGGCACCAGCAGAAGAAAAGCGGTTTGCACCGTACGCCGGGGCAGATGATGAAGCGGTTTTTGTGGGGACATAGGAAAGGATGACAACGGAGAAAAAGAGAAAAGAAGAGCATGTCCTATCCGGTTTAATAAGCCGGATAGGATGGGTTTCCTTGGGGACGGATGGCCATGCACTCCATCTCGATGAGCCACTTCGGGCGGCATACCGGTGCCCAAAGGAAGACTTTAGGCGTGTGCGGGAAGCGTTCGTTAAACATTTCCCGTACCACCGGATAATCGCCGGGATCGCGCAGATAAACAAGCATCTGCGCCACGTCCTCCAGGCCCGAGCCTCCTTCTTTCAACAGCATCTCCACATTTTCCCACATGCGTCGGGTCTGCCGGACGATGTCGCCTACGTGAACCACCTCGCCTTTGTTGTCGATACTGGCTGTTCCGCTGATAAAGAGATGGGCCCGATCGGCATATTCCACACGTGTGCCGCGTTCAAAGGTCACTCCGTATTCGTAAGTGGGATTCAGATGGGTGCGGGCATACAGATAAGTGATCTGGCCCGGCTGAATCCCTTTTACGGCGTAACCGTCCAGCCGGACCAGCGAGAGCGCTTCGGCTCCGTTGCCCTGTATGCCGGTGCTGGCTATATAATGAGTGTCGCGGGTCAGCCCCTGTTCCTGAAAGAAACGGCGGCGTGCCGTGACGATTCCTCCGTAATGCACGTCTACGTCGTGCACAAAAAACCACGTGCGCTGGCAGTTCTCGGCCAGTGTCATACCGTGTCTGTTCAGTGCGTCGGTGTAGCTGTGCAACAGGATGTCCGTTTGCGATTCCGAGTTGCCTCCGTTGGTGTGGTAATTAGTGTGCCAGTAGTGGGTCAGTCCGTTGTGGCCCCAGCTGGTTTCCGAGGCGTTGCAAGGAACTTTTACTGTAGTTGGGGCCGGTCCGGTTACAGCCATGATCCACAAAGCGGCCTTGGTGCCGTCGAGCGGGGCCTGCCCTACGATGGAGACGGAACAGGACGGCCCGGCCTCGTTTGCAGCTTCAATATATTCGCTTTGGTTGGCCGGGTCGCTCAGGAAATAGCGTTTGAACAAAGGATGGAAAGCACTGAATTCTTCTTTCTCCCACAATTCTTTTACAGCGGATTCCAGTTCTGCCAGCGTACGGTGGAAATCATGTTCCGCGTGAGTAAGATGCAACAGAATATTCATCTCGTCCGTGCCTTCCGCAGGGCTGAACAAAGATATTTCAGCCCGTACGTCACCTTTTGCACATATATACGTTTGGTTTTTCATTTTGGTCCTTATATATAATAGGTAAGGTTCGTTAATTGTTTTCGGCTCCGTGGTTGATCCATGAAGTCACGAGGGCCACCAGATCGGCTGCATCCAGCATATCGGTATGGTTCAGCCCGTTTTGGTTGGCCTCGACTGTGTTGTCGGTGAGCATGCTGTGCAGGAAACTTTTTCCGGCATCTCCCGGATACACGCGCATGGCGCCGTTCGGGTCGCATACGGCCTGCTGTCCCACCAGACTGGCATAGGAGTTGCCGTTTGTCAGGTTCAGGCCTGCTGTCGGAACACCGTTGGCGCCGTGGCAACGGGAACAGCTGTTGTCGAACACCAGTTGCTGTATGTGCGACAAGGCGGCCAGATGAATCGGAGCGACAGTCAGTGTCAGGTCGGTTTCGCCTTTCGAAATATCCGTTGTGAAGTAGTCGTATTGCTTCACGGATCCTTTCATGAGCGAGATGGACAGGCGTTGTGCCGCCGTCGGTACATTGGCCAGATAAATGATTTTTTCCGTCTCGCTGTCTGCCGGCTTCGACAGGGTGGTTTTCACCAGCGGGACGGGATTATCCGGCCCGTCGTAGGCGGCCAGTGCCAGCGTGTATTCTGCAGGCCATGCGTCCAGTTCCCTGAAGTGCGTCCGAACGGTGAAGTTACGGTTGCCCAGGCTTTCACCCGAGAGGGGATGAACATCTCCGTCATCGCAGCTGTTCAGGCAGAATGCCGTGCTCAGTATGGCATTTACCGTCATGCAAAGATAGGCTTTTTTTAGGATTGTTTTCATCATTTCAAAAAGAATATTGCAGGATGACAATGCCTTTGTGGACGGACAATCCCAGATCGTCGTTGTCGCGGTCGAGCTGCGTTTCGTGCTTCACCCGTCCGGTGTATTGATACATAGCCTGCAATTTGACGTTGCAGCCCGTGAAAAAGTAATTGCATCCTATGGCTGGCATGTTGAGGAACCCTTTCGTGTCCATACCGTTGCGGTTCATGAAATCATAGCGCAGGGCCGGCTGAATCCGTCTCGTCACAAAATAGCCGGCCTGCACGTAGCCGCCCAGAAAATCGTAAACCTCCGAAATCTTCTGCCGTCGGGTGAACTGCATATTCATGTAATACATTTCACCGGCCAGGTAGAGACGGTTCTTCAGCCAGGCAAACTCCAGTCCGGCACGGAAGTCGTTGGTGCTTTCGTTCTCGCTCTCCACGTTGTACGAGACAGACACACCGACAAGCATTTTGTCGCTGTGCAGCATGCGGGGACTACCTTGTGTGGCCGGCATAGGACCTTTGGGCATGAAAGTGAACCGCCCGGCATAGAGCAGGGAGGGGATATGATAATCGTCGCTCAATGTCTTGGTGGCTGTATTTACGCTGATACCCGTACCGTTGAAAAGCCCCGCTTCATAGCCCCATTTGTTCTTCAGCAGTCCGTGTATCTCGACACCGAGATCGAAGCCCGTGGCGAAGTTCGGGTTTACGGCATTGAGCGAATGAGGGAGGATGACGGCGGTCGTGAGTGATGTGGGCAGCGACGGCATCAGGGTCTCGCCCAGTGCGGTCAGATAAGCGTGGCTGAAAGGTGTCTTGAACTTTCCTGCCCGGAAACGCAGTTCGGGCCGTACGGTGTAATCGATCCATGCCTGTTGCAGTAACGCTTGTCCCGAGGCTGCGGCATTGATGCAGAGGTTATAGTCTATCTTGCCGAAGGCCCGTCCGGTGAAGCCCAATACGGCGTGCCGGATGGCGAACCCCGAGTTGGCGATGTTGTCTTGGTTATATGCCTTGTCCAGCCCTTCGTCGTCGTAGTAATTGGCTTCGAAACTGGTGTTGACCAGCAAATAGGGTTTGAACGAGAAATTCCCGTCTTTCGAACGGATGGTGAAAGCCCGGTTTTCAGCGATGGATACCACACCGTTTTCCATGTCTGGTGTGTCGGATGCAGTGGTTTGTGCGTGAATGGAAGCAGGCAGGCACGTCAGTCCGAGCAGGGTTTTGCAGATTGTGTTCATGATAGATGCGTATGTGTGAAGTAGGATATTAAAGTGATTTCAGGAAGGCCACCAGGGCGTTGCGGTCTGCCTTGGGCAATTTTTTAAACAGGTTCTTGGAAGCTTCGCCTTCGCCGCCGTGCCACATGATGGCTTCTGTAAAGTTCCTGGCCCGTCCGTCGTGCAGAAAATAGGTGTGTCCGTTCACCGTTTCCTGCAATCCGATGCCCCATAACGGCGTGGTGCGCCATTCGTTGCCGCGTGCCAGGCCGCTCACGTAGTTGTCGTTTAGGCCTTCCCCCATGTCGTGCAGCAGGAAATCGCTGTACGGGTGGACGGTCTGGCCGCCCAGCCACGGCAGCTGGCTGCCGGCCAGCAGTACGGTGCCTCGTTTTCGGGTGTGCAGCGTGGGCGTATGGCACAGGTGGCATTTACTCCGGTAGAACAGCTCTTCGCCGCGTTTTACCTGAGGGTGGGTTACGTTGCGTCGGGCCGGTACGCCCAGCGACTGCATGTAGAGATCCACGTTTTCCATGTCCTCGGTCGATACGTCGAGCCGGTCGTAGAGCAGCCCCATCATGGAACCTTGCGACATCTGCAATTGCCCCTCGCAGATTTCTTCGGGATAGCGGCTGTTGGTGGTTCCCATATCCGACGAAAATCCCAGTTCCACCGTCAGGTCGGCGTGCTGTGCTTTGTTGCCCGACAATCCCAGTTGCCGGATGCCGCGTTCCGTTACATAATTGCACCGTCCGCTGATGCCGTATTCCGGGTAGTTGCTCCGGGCGGCCAAGGCTTCTATTTCCGTCGCGTCGAGGGCCATGATCTGTCCCATACCCACATGGCGCAAAGGAATGCGTACGGTGACGAACAAGTCTTCGGGGCGGATGCTGTCGGCATACCATTCCGTGACGGAATAGTGCGGGGTGCATAGGGTATAGCTTTCGCCGTCGGGGAAGTATTCCGTCCGGTAGGTGTAGTCGACTTTCAACTTTCCTTCGGCCTTTACGCCGTAGATGCTTTGATCGTGTAACACTCGCCCGTAGTCGGGGAAGAAAGCGCCGTTCCGGCGGGTGATATACACCAGCATGGACGAAAATCCGGTTCCCGAACCGCCGTCGGTCCACAGAGTGGGTTTGGTGCGTCCGGCGTTGTGGTGGCAGCTGGCACAGGAGTATCCGGCGTAGACGGGACCCAGTCCACCCCCGTAGTTGCCGCCGCTGGAACTGTTGCGGGCATTGTCGTAAAGCATGTTGCCCGTGTTGAAGCGGCTTTCCAAGGTTCCCGTCACCCAGTCGGCGGGGGTGTCGTAGGCTTTGGGCGAGGAGTTGAAGATGGTGGCGGTGCCTGCCGACAGTTCTTCGGGACGGGCCAGGGAACCGTCGGGACGCAGGATGACCGTATCGTCGAAACTGTCGCTTTCGCAACTGTATAACACGGCACCGGACAAAGCCGCAAGGAAGCAGAACCGTATTGTTCTGCTTCCAGGGGAGAATGTTTTCATTACTCTACTGATTGTACTCATATTAAACGAATGGTCGGGACGTTATGTCCCGATACGGTGCGGCTCTAGTAACTGATCCCCAATATGGTCTTTAGCTTCAACAGCTCTTC
>ERZ778503.335-NODE-335-length-39810-cov-5.003874_pt1 | contig 39810 bp, 29 predicted proteins | sample MGYA00510047_ERZ778503 | MGnify/ENA primary metagenome ERZ778503 (study PRJEB29527, sample SAMN07138965) | mouse gut metagenome | material: feces | host: mouse | place: China:Nanjing | collected 2016-01-25 ... | reverse complement strand
TTATGGCAATGCTTTTAACTGGGGTAATGGTGTTTGGCATGACGGCGTGTGGGGAGAAAAAGGAAGAAAAGAAAACGTATAATTTTAAGGTTTCCATCACACAGGCGCCTACGGACCCCTTAGCGGTTTACACGCAGCAATGGATGGACGAGGTTACGGAAAAGACGGATGGCGCCATTACGTTTGAATTTCATCCCAACGGGGAATTGGGAACCATCAATGATGTGTGTGAACAGATTTCAAGGGGGGCTTCGATTATTGCTTACGCAGGACCGGACGCGTTTAGTGCGGCGGCGCCCGACCTTGCTATTTTAAACAGCCAGTACTGTCTTACCAGTGCGGACCAGATAGATGCAATCAACGAGTCCGATTGGTTTAAGGAGCAGGCGGATTTGCTTGCAAAGGAAGGAAATACCAGAATTCTTTCATGGAACTTTTTTACCGGTTACCGTCACATTCTGTCAAAGACGCCAATTGAGACGCCTGACGATTTAAACGGGGTACAGATTCGTGTGGCGGATTCGCCTGCAGCAATCGCCTTTGTCAAGACGCTGGGCTGTTCTCCCGTAGTGACAAACTGGAATGAAGTATATTCTTCTCTTTCCACAAATATCGTGACGGCATGTGAAGCGCCTCTGGCAACATTGTATTCTTCCAGTCTGCAGGAAGTAGCGCAGTACTGCACGCTGACAAATCATCTGGTTTCCACCGGTATGATGGTAATTCCGGAAGATATCTTCTCCTCGATGCCGGAAGAGTATCAGCAGATTTTGCTGGATGCTGTTTACCGTGCAGGAGCGGACTTTACGGCATATAGTCTTTCCAGTGAGGCGGAATATCGTCAGAAGATGGAAGCTGCGGGCGTGACCTTTATCGAGCCTGACGTCAACGCATTTGCGCAGAAGGTTGCTGCTATGTATACTTCGGGCGACCTCTCTTTCTCAGAGGGTTTATATGAGGAAATACAGAAGATAATTACAAAGTAAGAGATAGAAAAGGCGGGCAGGAGCCGTCCGGGGTCCTGCCTTGTGAGGAGGTGTATGCATGAAAAAGCTGTTTGCCGGGATTACATGGTTCGAGGATACACTTACGGCTTTATTTCTTTCCGTTGTGGTAATCATTACGGTTATCAATGTGGCGGCAAGATATATTTTCAGGGCGGCACTGCCATGGGCGCAGGAAATATCAGGTTTTTTCTGGACTTGGACAATTATGCTGGGCATGAGTGTGGGATATAGGCGGAATCTGCATTATGGCGTGGATTTTTTGACGGCAAAGCTGCCGAAGAAACATGCCATACGGTTGAAGCAGGCGGTGTATTTCCTGATGCTTTTGACATGCTGCTGTATGCTGTACCTAAGCGTTATTATTTCGTCGCAGGGCTTTTTAAAAGTGAGCGCATATTTTAAAATACCGTATTTTTATAAATATATCTCTGCGGTTATAGGCTTTGCCTTAATGATTGTGCATACGCTGCGCTATCTGGCGCTGTCCTTTAAGACGCCGGAGGATTTCTTTGCGCGGATTGCACAGGGCGGCCTGCCGGGGCTTGATGAGGAAATAACGGAGGCAAAGGAGGTGGCAGAAAAATGATGGCAGTTCTTCCACTCATAATACTGTTGGTTTTGTTTGTTATCGGATTCCCTATCGGATTTGCGCTGATGCTTTGCGTCATTCCTTATTTTGCTGCCGCGGGAGGAATTCCCATGGATGTGGTGATACAGCGGTTTGTATCGTCAACGGAGTCTACTTCGCTGCTGGCAATTCCGTTTTTTATTACGGCGGGATCCATTATGAATTATTCCGGTATCACGGAGAAGCTTTTAGACCTCTGCGATTTGCTGATAGGGCATGTAAGGGGAGGGCTTGGGCATGTCAACATCCTGCTTTCTGCCATGATGGGAGGTTTGTCCGGCTCCTGCGCGGCGGATGCGGCGCAGGAATGTAAGATTTTGGTGCCGGAAATGGTGAAAAAAGGATATGACAAGCCTTTTTGCGCCGCAGTAACGGCTTCCTCGTCCTTGATTACCTGTATCATACCGCCAAGTATCGGGCTTGTAGTCTATGCTTACTGCACGGATACTTCCGTGGGAAAGATGCTGGCGGCGGGATATATGCCGGGTCTTCTGATGACGGTGGGATTGATGCTTTTGGTTGCTTTTCTTGCCAAAAAAAGGAACTATCCGCCCAGCCGGGAAAAACATGCCGGTTTTCAGGAGATTATACGTGGAATCGGTTCTGCGCTCTGGGCGTTGGGCCTGCCTGTTATCCTGATTGTAGGCCTGCGCTGCGGTATCTTCTCAGCAGCGGAGGGCGGCGCAATCGTAGCGTTGTATGCCTTATTTGTAGGTACGGTGGTTTACCGCAAGCTGCCTTTGCGAAAGCTTCCGGAAATTATGCGGGATGCAGTCCGCTCCACCTGCTCGGTGATGCTGGTTATGTGCGCGGCTAATATTTTCAGCTATTATCTTAGCTGGGAAAGCATACCCCAGAAAATCAGCCGGTTTCTGGCGGCATATGCGACCGATCCCACGTTGTTTCTTTTGATGGTGACGGTGCTGTTTCTGATTATCGGCATGTTTATGGACGGCACCACGGCTATGATTATCATGGCGCCTATTTTTGGGCCAATTGCAAAAAATCTTGGCATCGATATGGTGCAGTTTGGCGTGGTACTGGTGGTGAACTGTGCCATAGGGGCAATCACACCGCCCTTTGGCGTAGTGATTTACCTGATTGCACCGATGATGAAAATGAAGGTGGACGAGTTTATTAAGGAGTTAATGCCCTTTATCGGAGTACTTTTGGCAGTACTTTTGCTTCTGGTATTCTTCCCGTGGCTTTGCACGTGGATTCCGAATTTGATATATGGCTGATGGAAGGGAAAAGAAAACAAAAAAGGAGACAAAATAAATGAGTTTTATGTTTAATCCGCATCCGTATGACGATTATACGCCGGTGAACCGTCCTGTCCTGCCGGAAGAAATTATGAAAGGCTCCGTATTCGGGGCAGAGAAGGTTATGAAGGCTTTGTCCGGTGCAGTATTGCAGTACAAAGAGGAAAACGGCGGTTGTGTGGCAGCGCTGGAAGGATATCCGTCTGCTGATTTCGCGCAGTTTGCAAACGGAATTACCTGTATGCTAAAGGGAGAAAGAGTTAGTCTGGTTTCTACGAAGGAACTTTGCCTGACGGCAGAAGAGATAGAGGAATTGCTGTCGCCTTATCTGCCGCAGGACAGGATAAAGGATCCCGTGCTGCTTTATGGAAGGCTTTATAATGGATTGTTCAGGGATTTGATGGATGAAAAAAAGGTGGAGGAGGTAAAAACTCTCTGCCGGCAGACAAAAGAGGACGGCAAAATCCTGATTTTGTACGGGATGGGCGCTGCCTGTGAAGAGCTGCAGGAGCTGATAGATGTACTGGTTTATCTGGATGTGACGCCGAAAGAGGTAATGCTGCGCGCACATGCGGGGCGTTGGAAAAATTTTGGAGATGACGTTGCGAGACCGGTAAAGGAGCTGCAGCGCAGGGCATATTATGTAGATTTTGAGCTGGCTGCAGCGCTGCGGGGCAGGCTGTTAAGCAGCGGGCGTATCGACTGGTATGTGGCAAGTGATAAGGACGCGGGCATGAATGTCGTAAGCGGAAAAAACCTTGCCGGCATCACGGCAGGGCTGGCAGCTTATCCTTTCCGTTGTAAACCGGTGTATTTAGAGGGCGTGTGGGGCGGTTATTATGTACAGCATGCCAGAAAACTGCCTGACCGGTTCCGCAATATTGCGTGGGTGTTTGACTTAATTCCTATGGAGGTCAGTATCCTGATTCAGCTTGCTGACGGTCTGATGGAAATGCCGTTTTTCACGTTTGTACAGTGTCAGGGAGAGGCTATTTTAGGACCGGAGATAAAGGAGCGCTTTGGCGGCTATTTTCCTATCCGTTTTAATTATGATGATACCTTTCACTCGAACGGCAATATGTCCGTACAGGTACATCCGCCAAGGGAGTACTGCATGGAAACCTTTAACGAGCTGGGCACGCAGGACGAAGGCTATTATGTGGTTGCCACAGGGCATGGGGCAAAGACTTACTGCGGCCTGAAGGAAGGTGTCGATAAGGATGAATTTTTAGAAAAAATAAAAGAGTCTGAGCGGGAACACACCGAAGTAGATTACAAGCATTATGTCAATGCGGTAGAATCCAAGCCGGGACGGCAGTTTCTGCTGCCGGGCGGCACCGTTCATGCATCGGGCAGAAATCAATTGATACTGGAGATAGGAAGCTTGACAATGGGGTCTTATACCTTTAAACTCTACGATTATCTGCGTGAGGATTTGGACGGCAGGCCGCGTCCGATACATAGCTATTACGGGGAGCAGGTGCTGAAGGGCGAGAGGACGGAAAAATTTGTCTATGAGCATCTGGTGAAAGAGCCCGTACTGCTGCGGGATGGCGCAGGTTATGAGGAATATATTGTAGGAGAGGACGATTTGGTCTATTATAGTACCAGACAACTTCGATTTGAGGAAAAGGCAACAGACGATACAAACGGCAGGTTTCACGTGTTGGCGCTGGTGGACGGTGAAAGGGTTGTGGTGCGTTCCAAAAACCATCCCGAGCGCAGTTATACGATGGATTATCTGGACTTGGTGGTAGTACCTGCAAATATGGGTGAATATGAGTTGGAGAATCTGGGAAATCAGCCCGTGGTAGTCTATAAGGTGCTGGTCAGATAGCGGCAGAGGAGAGAAGGTATGGAAAGGGTGATACTGGCAGTTGACGCCGGCGGGACAAGCATAAAATACAGTTTATTGTCTAAGGATACAAAAACCTTTCTGACAGGGCAGAAATTCTACGACATGCCGTCTTTCGGAACAAAGGAAGAGCTGCTCCTTACATTTGCAAATGTATTCGCCGATGCGAAGGAGCAGTGCAGCGCGCTGGGAGGGGAAATTGCCCGTGCGGCATTTTCCGTCCCGGGCCCCTTTGACTGTACCGCGGGCGTAAGTATGATGACGCATAAGTGGCGGGCTTTAAAGAATCTGCCGCTTCGGCATGCATTTCAGGAGACGGGCATATTTTCGGCAAAAACAGAGTATACTTTTCTGCACGACGTACATGCTTTTCTGGTAGGAGAAAAATGCTTTGGACGGGCGAAAGGTTATGAAAATGTAATGGCTGTCATTATCGGAACCGGTCTGGGAGTAGGGCTGTGGGAGCAGGGCGGCATCCGGTTTGCGAAAGACGGCGGTGCGCTCTACAGTATTTTTGGCAGACCGTGCGGCGAAGGAATTCTGGAGGATTATGTGTCGGGCAGGGGACTGCAGAAGGCTTATCAGGAGAAATGCGGGCGCCTGTTAAATGCAAAGGAAATTGCGGCAGAAGCGAGAAACGGCGACGGGGCGGCTGCGGCAGTATATGAGCAGATGGGAAGGCTTCTGGGAGGGCATATAGCGGATATAGTAAAGCAGCATAAGATTCAGTGCATTGTTATTGGGGGCAGGATTTCCCTTGCCTTTGATTTATTTGGAGAAGCGCTGAGAGCCTGTGCGGGCGGGGTGGAGATTTATGCCTCGGATATGTTAGAGTCTGCCGCCATGCTGGGAGCCGCGGTGTGGGGAGACAGGGTTTTTGATGTCTGAATCCTAAAAAGGAAGCAGAAAAAAGGAGGGGAACATGCCTCGTTTTACAAGAGAATTCTGCCACAATACGGAGAGCGTGCAGCGCCTTTCACAGGTACAGTACCTCTCCTTTCAGAAAAAATATATTTTCCTGCAGCTTCTTCTGGGTGCAGGCTTTGTCCTTGCGGCTTTGTCGGGAAGACTTGACGGTGCCGCCGGCGTTATGTGCTGCCTGTTTGGATGCTGGCTTTTGATAAGCTGGCGGCAGATACCGAAATTCCGCGCAGGAAAACTGGTAAAGGAATGCGGCGGCAGCTTTTGGCGCACCGCCTTTTGTTTTGAAGAAAAGAGCCTGCGGGTGACAAACAAAGGAGGAAACACTGCGCTTTTCTATGATAAAATCGTGAGGCTTTCGGAGGACGGCGCCTACGATTATCTTTTTGTGAGTAAGGAGGGCGCTTATATGCTGCCAAAGGAAGAGGGCGCAGCGGAGGAAGCCTTTCAAAGCTTTTTGTCTCAAAAAACCGGACTGGAATGGCTGCCTGTCAAAAACGCTTTCCTGATTTCCTTTAAACAGCTCAGAAAGGAAAGAAAAAATACAAGATAAGATTCGGGTGTCAAAAGCCCTGATTGAGGTTGCTTTCTGTCAATTTGCCCAAGGTCAAATTGACAACCAACATTTTCGAACAGGGCTTTTTACACCCGAATCCAAGATAATGAGTTGCAAAGTGTCAGCGCACATGTTATACTAGGCAAAAATAAAAACGTTTTTATTGTGAAAAAATCAGAATCTTGCGCTATTTATAAAAGCTTTGTGCACAAGGAGGGCTGTCAAAGCGTAAGGCATGTGCAAAGGACTTTTACGGTCAGCAGCGGAAATTGGGAGGAAGAAGAGTATGCAGCGTGAAAAAAGAAACGGAGCGCTTCGGGAGTTGGCGCCTTTTTGCAGAAGAGCGGCGGCAGAGGGCGCAGTATTATTGAAAAATGAAGATGGTATGCTGCCGGTTACCAAAGAGGACAGGGTAGCTATCTTTGGCAGGGGACAGTTGGATTATTATAAAAGTGGAATCGGTTCGGGCGGTCTGGTAAACGTGGAGTATACGACAAATCTTATCGACGGCTTTTCGCAGCACCCGCATGTGCGGCTGAACGAGAAACTGGTGGAAGCTTACAGGGCGTGGATAGCAGCCCACCCCATCTGCGCGCGGGAAAAGGACTGGACGACGGAGCCGTGGCATTTGGAGGAAATGCCGCTTGACGAGACGTTGGTAAAGGAGGCGGCAGAGGTCTCCGATAAGGCAGTGATTGTGTTAGGAAGAACGGCGGGCGAGGAAAGGGACAATGCGGACGAAGAGGGCAGTTTTCGTCTGGCAGAGGAAGAAAAGTCCATGATTTTTCTTGTGACAAAATATTTTTCCCGCGTGGCTGTGGTCTTTAACGTTTCCAATATCATCGATATGTCTTGGGTGGACGAGGAGTGGTGCCATGGCGCCATAAAAGCGCTGCTCTATGTATGGCACGGCGGTATGGAGGGCGGCAATGCCGCCGCCGACGTGCTTGTGGGAGCGGTATCGCCTTCAGGGCATTTGACGGATACGATTGCCCGTTCCATAAAGGATTATCCTGCCTGTGCCAACTATGGCAGCGATACGCGCAATTTTTATGAAGAGGATATTTATGTAGGGTATCGGTACTTTGAGACTTTCTGTCAGGAGAAGGTACTCTACCCCTTCGGTTTGGGATTATCTTATACGACTTTTTCGTGGGAGCCGGGGACGGCAGAAGTGACGGGAAGCGGGGCAGGAAGCTGTGTGGAATTTATGGTCAGGGTAGAAAATACGGGCGCCTGTGCCGGCAGGGAAGTGCTGCAGGTTTATGTGGAGGCGCCGCAGGGCGTGCTGGGGAAGGCAAAGCGGGTGCTTGCCGACTTTGCCAAGACGAAGCTGCTTGCTGCGGGGGAGTCGCAGGTACTGTATTTCCGTATTCCGGTTAAACGTTTTGCTTCCTATGATGACGGCGGCGTGACGGGCAATAAATCCTGCTTTGTGTTGGAGGCAGGCGACTATCGCTTCTATGTGGGTACGGACTGCCGTAGGACGAAAGAGCTCTGCCGGGCGGATGGCGGCGCGCCTTTTGCGCCGCAGGAGCTGCTTGTGACAGAGCGGCTGCACGAAGCGGCGGCTCCGGTGGAGGCATTCCGCAGGATAAAGCCCGTTCTGCAGGCAGATGGCAGCTATGCGCCCGCATATGAGCCTGTGCCCTTGCGTACAGTGGATTTGGAAAGTCGGATAAAGGAAAACCTGCCGAAGGAGCTTGCAGCAGGGAAAAAGGAAATTTCTTTTGGCGATGTCCGTGAGGGCAGGGCTTCCTTAGAGGCGTTCACCGCACAGCTTTCCGTGGAAGAGCTGGCTGTGCTTGTGCGGGGCGAGGGCATGTGCAATGCAAGGGTGACTTCCGGTACGGCGGCGGCATTCGGCGGTGTGAGCGACGAGCTTGCCGCACGGGGAATTCCGGCAGGCTGCGCGGCGGACGGACCTTCCGGTATCCGCATGGATACGGGAGAGAAGGCAACGCTGCTGCCAGGCGGTACGCTGCTTGCCTGCAGCTTTGATGTAGAGCTGGTGGAAGAGCTGTTTTATCTGGAAGGAAAAGAACTTTGTCTCAACGAAGTGGATACGCTGTTGGGACCCGGTATCAATATTCACAGGCATCCGCTTAACGGCAGGAATTTTGAATATTTTTCCGAGGACCCTTATGTGACGGGGGCGATTGCGGCGGCATGTGAGCGCGGTATGGGAAGAGCAGGTGTGACGGGCACCATGAAACATTTTGCCTGCAACAATCAGGAGAAGAGCCGTCATAGGGTGGATGCGGCGGTATCGGAGCGGGCGCTTCGGGAGATTTATTTAAAAGGCTTTGAAATGGCAGTGAAGGAGGGCGGCGGCAGAGCGGTTATGACGACTTACAACCCGCTGAACGGATATCAGAACGCCACAAATTATGATTTGAATACCACGATTCTAAGGGAGGAGTGGGGCTATAAGGGACTGGTAATGACGGACTGGTGGGCAGGTCTGAATGATGTGGTAGAAGGGGGCGAAGCAGACCAGACGGATATGCGCTCCATGGTGCGTGCCCAGAATGATGTTTATATGGTGGTAAACAACAATGGCGCGGCAATCAATGCGCGGGGCGACAATCTGCTGCATGCGGTGGAGGAAGGCAGTCTGACAAAGGCGGAGCTGCAGCGCAGCGCTATGAATATTCTGCGGTTTTTACTTGCATCTCCTGCGGCAGGGCGGGAGGTTAAGGAGAAGCAGCCGGTGATGATAAAACCGCTTGCAACGGAAACAGCGGCAGAACAAGGCGGGGCAGCAAAGCGAACCGTGGAGGCGTTGGAAAATGCGGCAGCAGAGCAGGCAGCATTTGACAGGGCGGAAGTGATTACCGGTGTGACAGACCTTACGGGAGAACGCGCCGAAAGAGAAGGTATACTGCTGTATGCGGAAAGTGACGGTATTTACGGCATCAATGTGACAGTTATGTCAGATAAAAGCGACAGGGCACAGATGCTGTGCAGGCTTTGCTTAAACGGCGAAGAAGCGGGTATGATACAGACCAACGGGACAAGGGGAAACCACTATATCCAGCGGATATCCAAGGTGGCGCTGTCAAAGGGACTGTATGAGCTGACGGCAGAGCATATACAGTCCGGCATTCAGCTTTTGTCGGTGCAGTTTATAGCATTATAAAGAAGATGGAAGCATGGCAGGATGTGAGAACGAAACAGGCTGCGAAGCAAAGCGGGGATGAAAATGGGGAAGGTAACGATTAAGGATGTGGCGCGGGAGGCAGGGGTTTCGATATCCACGGTTTCCAATGCATTAAACGGTGTGAACGTACTGCACCCCGATACAAAGGCGCATATTTTAGAGGTGGCAAAACGGCTGCACTATGTACCAAATATAAATGGAAGAAACTTAAAGGCGCAGGCGACAAAGGTAATCGGGCTGTTTGTGGGATACATGGGAGGTCCTTATATGGGAGCCTTGACAGATTCCATGGCAAAATGGTGTGCGAGGGAGGCGTATGAGCTGCAGGTTTTTGTGACCTCGCAGAGCAGAACCATTATGGCAAACCTGCTTGGGCACAGGGTTGACGGCGCTGTGATTGCAGGGAATGCTTTGACTGCAAAGCAAGCGGAGGAGCTGAGCGAAGCAGGTCTTCCCGTTGTGTACCTGAACAGGGAAATCAAGGGCAGGCTTCAGGCAGGCGTATTTTTTGATTCTTGTCAGGCAGGAAGAATGGCGGCAGCATATTTTCTGGAGAAGGGCTTTTCGCGGCTGGGGCTGATAGAGGGAGTGGATAATTATGATGGAAGGGAGCGGAAAAGAGGTTTTCTTTCCGCGCTTTCGGAAAAGGGCATCGAGATAAGCAAGGAGCATATCTGGCAGGGCGGTTTTGCCCGTGATATGGCATATAGGTCAGTAAGCGCTTTCTTAAAAAAAGCGGCGTCGGAGGGAGCGCCGCTGCCGCAGGCGGTGTTTGCCGCCAATGATTTAAGTGCCATTGGCGGCATGGAGGCGTTTGCGCAGGCAGGCATCAAGGTGCCTTGGGAGGTCAAGGTGATGGGCTGTGACGATATCGAGCTGGGGCGTTATCTTACGCCGGCGCTGACGACCATACGCACCAATTTTGAAGAACAGGGCGCGGTGGCGGTGCAGTGCCTTTTGCAAATGCTCCGCGGAGAAAACGAGGGCGCCGAGATATGCCTTGCCTGCAGTCTGGTGGAGAGAGGTTCTGCATAAACAAGGAATGAAATGTGCCGGCAGCGGGATATCCTGATTTTGCGTGTGGCATTTACACTTTTTCGGGCTTTCCCACCTTTCGGAACAGGACGAGGAGGCAGAGGACATTTGGCAGCACCATAACGGCATTGATAAAGTCCGTAAAGCTCCACACAAGCTGCATGGGAATGATGGCGCCTATGTAAATCATAACGATATAAACAAGCTGGTAGGAGCGGATGCCTGATTCCCCAAACAGGTAAGCCGCTCCTTTTTCGCCTAAGTAACACCAGCCTACCAGCGTGGCGAGGGCGAAGGCAATCAGGGCAAGCGTCAGAAACGCATTGCCGCCAAAGGGAAGAAAGGCGAAGGCGGCGCTTGTAAGCCCTGCGTCGGTGTAGCCCTTGGTGCTTCCCGGGTGTGCCAGTATACTGCTTACAATGGTAAAGCCAGTCAGTGTGCACATCACAATGGTATCCCAGAAGACAGCAGTCATGGAGATCAGCGCCTGTCTTGTAGGGTTTGAATCGTTTGAGGAGCCGGCGGCGATAGCCGCAGTGCCGATGCCAGCCTCGTTGGTAAACAATCCTCTTGCGATGCCAAAACGAGCCGCCATCAAAAAGGTACTGCCTACGAAACCGCCGGCAGCGGCGCGTCCGGTGAAGGCGGAGGAAAGAATCAAAGAAAAGGAGGGTATAAGGAAAGCGCGGTTCATCCATAAAAGATAGCAGCAGGCGCCCATGTAAAGGAAGCTTAAGGGCGGTACCATGCGGGTGCAGAAGCTGCCGATGCTGCCGGCGCCCCCAAGGATAACCATGCCGGTCAGTACTGCGGCAGCCATGCCGATAATGTGCGGGGAAAGATGCCATGTGGAATAGGCGGCATCCGCAATGGCGGAGGACTGTGTCGTACAGCCCGCGCCGATGGCGGCGCATACAATGCAGAAGGCATAAAATTTGCCAAGCAGCCTACTTTTCAGTCCTTTTTCCAGCACGTACATGGGACCGCCTGCCACGGAGCCGTCAGGCGCTTTTTTCCGGTACAGGCAGCTTAAGTAACACTCCGCATAGGCGGTAGCCATGCCGAAAAGCCCTGTCAGAAAGCACCAGAACAGGGCGCCGGGGCCGCCAAGGGCGATGGCGGTGGAAATTCCCACGATATTGCCGGTGCCCAGCGTTGCCGCCAGCGTGGTTGCCAGCGTGGCAAAGCCGCCCATTCCCTTTTCCCCTTTTTCCTTTTTTTTGGAAACCGAGGCGCGGATGGCACGGAAAGTAAGCCGTTGGGGGAACAGCCGGAAAGTAAAAAAGAGATGTGTGGCGGCAAGGAGCAGGATAATGGGTCCGTTCCATAAAAAAGCATTTATTTTTTCTAAAAAGGCAAAAAGGAAAGCAGCCATGCATAACCTCAAAATTTTGCGGATTACTATAATATATAGAGGAAAGTTTTAGAAAATGTTTATAATTTTTCTGTTGCATTTCTTGTTCCTTGTGTTATAGTATCAGTAGAACAAGAAAAAGGAGGCTGTTGACATGAATATTTCAAAATTCACACAAAAGTCTATGGAGGCCGTGGAGGGCTGCCAGAAGCTGGCTTATGAATATGGAAATCAGGAGATAGAACAGGAGCATTTGCTTTATAGCCTTTTAACGATAGAGGACAGCCTGATTTTAAAGCTGATTGAAAAGATGGAAATAAATAAAGAGCACTTTCTGGGACGTGCGGAGGATGCGCTGAAAAAGCGCGTCAAGGTGCAGGGCGGTGAGCTGCATGTAGGCGCGGATTTGAATAAGGCGCTTTTATCCGCGGAGGACGAGGCAAAACGTCTTGGCGACGAATATGTCTCAGTAGAGCATTTATTCCTTGCCATGCTGGGCAATCCGAACAGGGCGTTAAAAGAAATTTTCAGGGAATACGGCATCACCAGAGAGCGTTTTCTGCAGGCGCTTTCCACCGTAAGGGGCAACCAGCGCGTCACCAGCGACAACCCTGAGGCGACTTATGATACGCTGGCGAAATACGGGCAGGAGCTTGTGGAGAAGGCAAGAGAGCAGAAACTGGACCCGGTTATCGGACGTGACGGTGAAATCCGTAATATCATCCGCATCCTTTCCCGCAAGACCAAAAACAATCCGGTGCTTATCGGTGAGCCCGGTGTGGGCAAGACGGCGGTAGTAGAAGGACTGGCACAGCGTATTGTGCGCGGTGATGTACCGCAGGGGCTCAAGGATAAAAAGATTTTTGCGCTGGATATGGGAGCACTGGTTGCAGGCGCCAAGTACCGGGGCGAGTTTGAGGAGCGGTTAAAGGCGGTACTGGAGGATGTGAAAAAGAGCGACGGGCAGATTATTCTCTTTATCGACGAGCTGCATACCATTGTGGGTGCGGGTAAGACGGACGGCGCGCTCGATGCCGGCAATATGTTAAAACCCATGCTGGCGAGGGGTGAGCTTCATTGTATCGGTGCGACTACGCTGGACGAGTACCGCCAGTATATCGAAAAGGATGCAGCATTGGAGCGGCGTTTCCAGCCCGTTATGGTGGAGGAGCCCACGGTGGAGGATACGGTTTCCATCTTAAGAGGCTTAAAAGAGCGGTACGAGGTGTATCATGGGGTAAAGATTATGGACAATGCCCTTGTAAGCGCCGCTATTTTATCCAACCGCTATATTACGGACCGTTTTCTGCCGGATAAGGCAATTGATTTGGTGGATGAGGCGTGCGCCCTGATTAAGACGGAGCTGGATTCCATGCCCACGGAATTGGATGAGCTGCAGCGGAAGATTATGCAGCTTGAGATAGAGGAGGCGGCGCTGAAAAAGGAAGATGACCGTCTCAGTCAAGACCGTTTGAGCACTTTGCAGAAGGAGCTTGCGGAGCTGAAGGAAGAATTTGCAGGGAAAAAGGCACAGTGGGACAATGAAAAGGCTTCCGTGGATAAGCTTTCTAAGCTGCGCGAGGAGATAGAGGCGATAAACGGGCAGATTCAGATTGCACAGCGTGAGGGCAATCTGGAGAAGGCGGCTGAGCTTTCCTACGGGAAGCTGCCGGCGCTGAAAAAGCAGCTTGATATTGAGGAAGAGCAAATAAGAAGCACAGAGCTTTCCCTTGTGCACGAGAGTGTGTCGGAGGAGGAAATTGCCCGCATCGTGTCGCGCTGGACGGGGATACCGGTAACCAAGCTGACGGAGAGCGAGCGGAACAAAACGCTGCATCTGGATACAGAGCTGCACAGAAGCGTTGTGGGACAGGATGAAGGTGTGACAAAGGTGTCGGAGGCAATTATACGTTCCAAAGCGGGAATCAAGGACCCTTCCAAGCCGATTGGCTCCTTCCTGTTTTTAGGTCCCACGGGCGTGGGCAAGACGGAGCTTGCCAAATCCCTCGCCAGAGCGCTGTTTGACGATGAAAATAACATGGTTCGCATTGATATGAGCGAATACATGGAGAAATACGCCGTATCCCGTCTGATTGGAGCGCCTCCCGGATATGTCGGATATGAGGAAGGCGGGCAGTTGACTGAAGCAGTCAGAAGAAAGCCATACTCCGTGGTGCTTTTCGATGAGATTGAAAAGGCGCATCCGGATGTGTTTAACGTGCTTCTGCAGGTGTTGGACGACGGGCGGATAACAGACTCACAGGGGCGCACCGTAGATTTTAAGAATACGATTCTGATTATGACTTCCAATATCGGCGCGCAGTATCTGCTTGACGGCATCAGTGAAGACGGCAATATTCTGCCGCAGGCAGAAAAAAGGGTAATGGAAGATTTGCGGAACCATTTCAGACCGGAATTCTTAAACCGCCTTGACGAGACCATACTTTTTAAACCGCTGACTAAGGATAATATCGGCGGCATTGTCAATCTGATTATGGCGGATTTAAACAGAAGGCTGTCAGACAGGGAGCTGCAGGTGGAGCTTAGCGATGAGGCAAAGCAGTTCATCGTAGATAATGCTTATGACCCTGTCTATGGTGCAAGACCGTTGAAGCGTTATATTCAGAAGTATGTAGAAACACTCTCCGCCAAGCTGATTCTTGCCGGAGAGGTAGGGGCAGGCGATACCATACGGATAGAGCTTACAGACGGCGCGCTTACTGCGCGAGCAGAATAGAGACGCCGATTCCCAAGGCGCCTACTCCTACATGGCAGGCGATGCTGCAGGAGAGAGGAACATAGTAGACAGAGGCATGAGGAAATTCGGACTGTACCAGTCCGCGCCATGCCTCTGCTTCTTCCTCTTTTTCAAAGGTGCCGGCAGTTGCAATCCGAAGCCGTCCGGCAGGTATGCCGGCAAAACGGGAGGCAATATCCTGCTTTAAGGCTTCTATCATTTTTCTTTCGCTCTGTTTGATTCCTCTCACTTTTGCAAACAAATCCAATTTATCTCCCTGAATCGTCAGAACAGGCTTGATATTCAAAATTCCTGCGATGGCTGCCGCGGAAGCGGTGATACGTCCGCTTTTTTTCAAGTATTCCAGAGAATTCACGGAAAGATAGATGCTGGCGTCGTAGGCAGAATCCTCCAGCATAGTCTTAATTTCCTTGGCGGAATGTCCGCTGTCCGCAAGTCTTTTGGCGTCATAGACCGATTCCATCAGGGTGACGGAAATCCGGTGATTGTCCACTACATGCACCCTTCCCTGATAATCTGCGGAAAGCTGCATAGCGTTCTCGCAGGAGCCGCTTAAGCTGCTCGACATGGGAATATAGACAATGTTCTCAAAACCGTCTTTGAAAACGGCATTCCAAAGGCTGAGGATGCTGCCGGGCGAGGGCTGGGAGGAGGAAACTTCCCTGTGGTTTTTCATTGCCCCATACAATTCGGCGTTGGTGATATCTTCTCCTTCCAGATAGCAGGAATCCTCTACAATAACGGGCATTGGCAGAACATAAATGCCCAGCTTCTTTCCGGCTTCTACTGTGATGCCGCTGTTGGTATCTGTTACAACTGCTGTTTTCATAAAAATTTTCCTTCCGTTACCGTTCTTTTGACCGGTCATATTTTTCTGCTGCCGTGTTCCATGCGCAAAGGTCATACTTGGGGATTCTGTAAAACAATGTGAAACAACCGTATCATATTAAAGGAAAGCTGGCAAGACATGTATATGAGACAAAAGAGTTTGTTTTGTATCATGTTGGTTAAGTTCATTGAGGAAGTGACGGAAGTATGCTACAATTTGAATGAATTTGCAGCTTCAGAAAGGAAAGCGTCATGGATAAACGGAAGGAAGAAAACATTCGCGTCAAAAACAGTATTACGGAGGCTTTGCTAAAGCTGATGCGTGAAAAGAGCTTTGCGGATATTTCGATTACGGAAATTATCCGCTCCGCACAGGCGGCGAGAGCTTCCTTTTACCGCAATTACGATTCCAAAGAAAGTGTGCTGCTGACGTTAATCAAAGATGTATTAGAGCAGTTTCGCGCTGTGATTGACTGTAATGAGGACAATTACTACACCCGTCAAAAACCTGCGGCGGAGGCAAAATAGGATATTGGTCCGGCGTTTAGGAGGACTTGACCGAATCTTGACTTTTTTGTGTTATTCTTTATCGGGAGGTTTCTATGGCTTATAAAATTTTGATTGTGGATGATGAGGTAATGCTGACGGATTTGCTTGCGGCGCACCTGCAGAATGAGGGATATATCACCTATACGGCGAACGGGGCGGAGGCGGCGCTGCAGCAGCTTGCATGTGTGCCGGATTTGATTCTGCTGGATATTAATATGCCGGATACGGACGGGCTTTCTCTCTGTAAAATGATTCGGGACAATGTGGCGTGTCCCATTGTGTTCCTTACGGCACGTATTACGGAACAGGACAAAGTCAACGGTTTTCTTATGGGGGGCGACGACTATATTACCAAACCCTTTGGGCTGCCGGAGGTGACTGCGCGGATTGCCGCTCACCTAAGACGGGATGAGCGGAGCAGGAGCAGCCAGAAGCTGTTTGCCGCGGGCGGACTGCTTGTCAATCTTTCCAGCCGTACCGTGTTCTGGCAGCAACGGGAAATTTCTTTTTCCAAAAGAGAGTTTGACATAATAGAATTTCTGATAACCAATGCCGGACAGGTTTTTGACAGGGAGCGCCTCTATGAAGCAGTGTGGGGACTGGATGCAGAGGGGGACGCCGGTGTGATAAAGGAGCATGTACGCAAGATAAGGCAGAAGCTGCAGGAAGCGACGGGCAGGACTTATATTGAGACGGTATGGGGAGTGGGGTATCGATGGAACAGATAAAGAAGGAAGTGTGCGTAAAACTGCGTATGCCGCTGCAGAAAGCTTTTTTTCGGTATGTGATGACAACGTTTATGCTGGTGGTAATGCTGTCGGCAACAGTGATTTTGGTGAGCATCAGGGTGCAGCGCTGGCTTCTGCCGGATAAGGATGCCGTCTACCTGCATGTGGAAGGGACAATGGGTGACGGAAGAATGACATCTCAAACATATCTTATGGAACTGGATGGAGATTTTATGGAGGCAGCGGTACTGGTGGCTGAGGAGGATGGGAAAACGGTAAAGCCTGATATCGTGTCCACAAGGTACTCTCTGGAATTGTATGACAACGCCGTTTCTTTTCTGACGCCAAAGAAAAAGCTGCTCTATTTTGGATGTTACGGTGCGATGGCCCTGCTGCCGGCGTTGTTTTCCCTCTCCGGCATTCTGCTCTGCTGCAGGAGGTTCTTTCAAAAGAAGCTGAAACCGCCCATAGATATTTTGACAGATGCCGCGGCGTGTATTGCGGAGCAGAATCTGGATTTTACCATTGCGTATACTTCGGCGGACGAGATGGGGGCGCTATGCCGCTCTTTTGAGCAGATGAGAGCCGCCCTGCAGGAAAATTATAAAAGAATGTGGGAGATGCTGGAGGAAAGGCGCAGCCTGCAGGCTTCGGTGGCGCATGATTTAAGGAATCCCATTGCCATTATTAAAGGGCACGCGGAATATTTGCAGATAAATGTTCCCAAAAAGAAGCTGACACAGGATATGCTGCTTTCCTATGCAGGCAATATCAAAAAGGCGGCAGAACGGCTGGAGGGGTATACGGAATCTGTCAGGACCATCAACCATCTGGAGGAGCTTGCGGTTATGCGCAGGGAGGTGGATTTTCCTGCGCTGTATCAGGACATGCGTGCTGATTTTGTCAGGATGGCGGAGCTTTGGGGGCTTACGCTTGCGGCAGACAATCAGGTAAAGCAAGAGCTGCTTTGTCTGGATGTACAGGTATTGTACCGGATTCTGGAAAATTTGATTGGCAATGCCGTGCGGTTTGCCAAAAGCAGGATTCATCTGTCTTTCTTTGAGGAAGGAGGAAATCTTTGCGTGACGGTGGCGGACGACGGCTGCGGTTTTCCGGAAAAGGTATTGCATTGTAAAAACCGCTACTTCGCAATAGAAGGGAGTGATAAAAATCATTCCGGCATGGGACTTGCCATCTGCCGGATTCTTTGCAAAAAGCATGGCGGCAGTCTTATGCTTACAAACGAAGCAGAGGGCGGCGCTGCCGTAAAAATAATGCTTTCGGTTTGACCGGATTTTGACTTTTCTGCGATATGCTTCTCTTAAAATAAGACTCCGCGCATCTGCGGAGTTGTTTAAGGAGGCTTTCAAGCTATGAAAAAAATTCTGATATTTCTTTTTTATGCATTTCTGGCAATGCTTACGGCATGTGCAAACCCCAATATTCCACAGCGGCAAAAACCGGAGAGGCCGGAGGATATTATGATTCCCATGAATTCTGAAGCGGATATTTCCGGACAGAAGGGAGAGGGAGAGACGAAAGGCGGAGAGGACGGAAGCGGTTTTGTCCTGTTAAGCGATGCAAATTCAGCATTTTCCAACCATTTCGGAACGGAGCAGGGTTATTACCAGTTTACGGAGAGTCAGGAAATAGCGGACGGGCTTTATGGAAAGCATTTAACTTACATAGACTACGCCCAAAGAGAAGAGGTATATTTATGTTCTGACAGCGCCTGCCTGCACAATAGCGCTACGTGCAGCAGTGTTTTTTTAGATGATGAATTTGGAAGAGATCCCTTGCCTTTTGTGTGGGAAGAGACGCTCTATGTTCTGGGAAGGGAATATGACGGAGACGGAGTGGTTGAAGTTTTCGGAGGGGGTGCGCCGGATATGGCAGCGGCGGCGCTCTACCGCATGGAGCTTGACGGCTCTGACAGAAAAAAGATATATACCTTTCCGGAAGACACGGTGGTGGAAAAGCTTGTATTTGGCAGCGGGGATACACTTTGGTTTGTGATAAAGGAGCTTGTTTTTGAACAGGAAGGAAATCAGACGTACACGCTGGCAAAGGAGCGCAGGATCTGCAGGTATAGTATTGCGGACAATAAAATGTCGGAGGGCGTTTCCCTTGATTTTGGAGACAATATCCAATATAAGGTGATAGGAGGGTACGGCAGTCTGCTTGTCTTAAGCGGCGTGGCGTATCCGGATGGCATGAGCGAGACGGACGTTATGCGTCTGGATGATGATAAATGGCGAAATGTATGGCAGAACAGCAGCACAATATACAGCACCTTCGATGTGGCAACACAGGAGAAAAAGGAGATATACCGGACAGACAATCGAGAGATGAGCTTTTGTGCGGTAAAAGGGGGCATGCTCTTTATTGCAGACTCAGTAAGCGGGGAAATCACAAGGCTGAATCTGGATACGGGGGAACAATCCGTTCTTGCCTCCCTGAAGCAAAATTATATATATTATGTATTGCGGGATACTTTATGCTGTGTCAGCATAGAGGATGTGAACGATAAGTCTCTGTACTTTGTGGATATGGAATCGGGAGAAGTAAAAAGAAGTATGCTTACGAACCTGTCCTTGGGCTGGCAGTTGGATATTCTGGCAGAAACAGAGCGGGAGGTGCTTGTGATTTACGACTATGATGCAAAGGATAATGGGGATGGCAGCTATGAGATACTGCAGTACAAATATGCCTTGATTTCCAAGGAAGATTTGTATAACGGTGTTGCAGGCTATAAGCCGGTTACCATGCTGGGGAGGGGAAGGTAATGGAGCTTATCTTGCAGAATGTGACGAAGCAGTATAAGGAAAAAAAGGCGCTTGCAGATGTTTCCCATGTGCTGACAGAGGGAATCTACGGGCTGCTGGGACCGAATGGAGCGGGTAAGTCTACGCTGATGAATCTGATTACGGGCAATGTGAAAGCCTCGGCGGGCAGAATTTTGTGGAACGGAGAAGAAACGGCGAGGCTTGGAGCGGCTTATCGGGGGATTCTCGGCTATGCGCCCCAGCAGCAGGGGCTGTATGAGACCTTTTCGGGCAGGCGTTTTTTGAGCTATATGGCGGCACTGAAAGGGATTTCCAAAAAGGAAATGAAAGCGGAAATCGAGCGGGTGCTTACACTTGTCAATCTCACGGACAGGGGAAACAGTCCTATCGGTTCTTATTCCGGCGGTATGAAACAGCGCCTTTTGATTGCACAGGCAGTGATGGGGAATCCTAAGCTGGTGGTGTTAGATGAGCCGACGGCGGGACTTGACCCGAAGGAACGTATTCGGATTCGGGAAAAAATCAAAGAAATATCGGGAGATAAAATTATTCTGGTTTCCACTCATGTAATTTCCGATATTTGGTCCATTGCCAAGGAAATTATTTTTCTAAAGGAGGGGCAGATTGCAGCGTATGGTACGGCTGCAGCGCTCTGTGAAAAGCATGGAGGGGAAGCCAATCCGGAGCGGATATATATGGATATTTTTGGAGAGGATACGCTATGTTTGGACTGACCTGTTTTGAGTTGTTAAAAATATGGAAAAAGCGTAGTTTTCTGGCGTGCTTAGGGATTCTTCTGGCGCTCAATCTTTTTATGCTTTGGTATGGGAACCTGCCAAAGGAGGGAAAGCCGCCGCTTTCCGCTTACCGTATGGCAGCCGGAGACATGTCCGGTATGGACGAGCAGGAAAAGTGGGAATATATAAAGGAACTGAAGGAGAAGGCGGACAATATTGCCATGCTGCAGGAGATTCTCACCCTGCAGGCGTGGGGGGATGAGATAGGAAACGCACTTGCCGCCCAACTGCTGCGGGAAAATCCTGCTATTTATGAAACTTATATGGAGGAGCTTACAGAAGGCGGCTATTTAAAGTATACGGATGATTTGGACAAGGAAAGGGCGCTGCTTGACGAACTGTATGAGGAAATAGAAAAAATAAGAGGGTACGGCGCATACTTAGAAAGCGTTGAGAAGCAGGCAGAAAGGCTGCGCGGTATTTCCATTTTTAGGACCGCTTCACGGTTTGGCAGGCAGAATGTGGAAAGAAGCGCAGCCGACCACAGGGGGCTTTCCGATAAAAATATTCGTTTTTACCCATCAAAAGGGATTCGGATGGCAATGGAGAGCCACAGTACGGATATTTTTCTGCTGCTGTCAGTGTTTCTCTTTGTAGGAGGTCTGATTGGAGAGGAAAAAGAGAAGGGGCTGTTTTATCTGACAAGGGCCGCAAAAAACGGCATTGCTGTGTGCATGGGAGCGAAGCTTTTGGCACTTCTTATACATGTGACAGCTTTTTGTTTCTTGTTTTATGGTGAAAATTTGCTATATGCCTCCGCAACGGCAGGCTTGGGAAGCTTTTCCGCGCAGATACAGTCCGTGGGCGCCTATATGGAAAGCAGTCTGGCGCTTACGCTGGGAGAGTATGCCGCGCTTGCCGTTTTGACAAAAGCAGCCTTATTTTTCTGCTTTGGCGCAATGCTGACGGCAGTTTCCGTCTGGGCGGCAAAAAGCTTTACGCCGCAGCTTGCGGGCGCGGCTTTTCTTTTTTGCAATGGCTTGTGCTATGCGGTGATACCGGCAGGCTCAGCGTTTCACATGTTCAAGTATCTGTCTTTCTTCGGTATGTTGGAAACGGAACGGCTCTATGGGGGATACTTGAATTTTAATGTGTGGGGCAATGCAGTGCCAAGACTTGCCGCGACAATGCTGTGCCTTATTTTGTTTGGCGCGGCAGGAGCAGCGGCGGCATTTTTCCTGTTTTTAAGGGGAAGAAGTCTTGTGATGCAGAAGGCGCGCAGGCTGATGCTGCCGTTTCGTCCATATCAAAGTCTGCTTCGGCATGAAGGCTATAAAATTCTTTTTACAAACCGCGCCCTGCTTCTTCTGCTTTTTGCGGTGCTGCTGCTTGGCTGGAAGGATTTGGGAAAAAGCTATACCTGCCCGGCGAAGGAACAGTATTATGCAGATATGATGCTTTTGCTGGAGGGCAGGCTGACGGAGGAAAAGGAGGATATGGTTTTGCGGGAGCAGGCGAGGTTTGACGAGGCTTTTGCGCAGCTTGCGCGTATCGAGGAATTGGAGGCGTGCGGCAGCATTGATAAAAGTACTGCGGACGAAAGAAAGCTTCCATGGCTGGGTGTGTTGGCTTTTTATCCGTCTTTTACGCGCATAGCGGAGCAATACGCGCATATTAAGGCAGAGGGCGGATATTTTATCTATGACACGGGCTACCGCTATTTGTTTGGCAAAATGGACGAGAGCTTTCTGACGGACTGTCTGCTGCTTACGCTTTGTATGATATTTGCATTTGGCGGCGTCATGGCGATGGAGTACCGGAAAAAATCCTGGTATCTGCTGGCGTCGACGCGTAAGGGCAGGCGGCAGGTGCTTATGCAAAAAATAAACATATATATTCTGTGCGCTGCCTGTACCGTGCTGCTGCCATGGATATTCCGAGCGGTGTCCATAGGCAGGACATATCCCATGCGCGGCATAGGGCTTTCTGCCGGAAACCTTCCCATGTATTTTGGAAAAGTGGCGGATATTCCCATTTTTGTACTGATTGCAGCGGCGGTGCTTTCCCAGCTTGCGGCACTTCTGCTGGTCGGGGCAGTTGTGTTGTTTTGGTCGTGGAACCGGAAAAGCTATCTGCAGGCTTCCTTCCTGTCCTTTCTTATGCTTGCCCTGCCCCTTGTGCTGGCAGTGCTGGGGCTTGATTTTGCAAAGTGGATATCGATTTACGGCATATATGGATGGACCGGCTTTTTGTGATGCCGGACTATGAAAATTTCCTTGAAACCGCCGCTTTTTTTGCCTATAATGATTAGAGCGTCAAAAGCCCTGCCGGAAAACGGCAGTTGTCAAGTTGTCCGAAAACCGGAGAAAGGAAGCATGTTTATGATACCAAAGGATCCATTGATGCTGCTTAGCTTTATCAATATGAAGCTTAGGGATTTTTATAAAGATTTGGACGAGCTGTGCAGCCAGCTTGAGCTGAACAGAAAAGAGTTGGAAGAAAAATTGGCGGGGATAGAATATTATTATGACAGAGAAGCAAACCAATTTATCTGAGAAGGGAAGCCGCTGCAGGATTTGTACGGGCTGCGGCAGATGTTTTGGAAAAAAGAAGATGGATGCAGTCAGTGCCTTTTGCGTCGAGGAAGGAATATCTTGTGAAAGCGCTGCGGGCAGCGTGGCAGAAAGGCGTGAAAGAGAGAGGCTATGCGCTTTGGAGCGGGAAAAGGCACGGAGGGGCGGCGAGGCGGCAGCAGGGCAGGAGGACTTTTTGTGCGCGGTGGATATCGGCACGACGACGGTGGCGATGCAGCTTAGGAGTCTGCAGGACGGAAAGGTTTTTGATACCTTTACCTGCTTAAATCCCCAAGGAAAGTATGGAGCAGATGTGCTTTCGCGCATAGGGGCTGCAGAAAATCCGCAGACAAAGAAAGCCATGTATAGGGAAATCAGGGAAGTTTTGAACACAGGGATTTTACAATTTCAAAAAACCTTGGACAGACTTTGCCTGCATCCTGAAAAGAAGGGAATAGAAAAGGCGTCTTTGTTACCAAAGCAGGAGGGAGCAGGTGAAGTTGCCCTGTCAGGGAGAGACAAGGAAACAAGGAAGCTTTGTGGAATTGTGATTGCCGCAAATACGACCATGGTACACCTGCTTATGGATTTAGACGTGAGCCTGCTTGGAAAGTATCCCTTTCAGCCGGAGACGCTATCGGAGATTCACACAAGTTTGTTTGAGATTCCGGCGGTGATTCTGCCGGGAATTTCCGCCTTTGTGGGTGCGGATATTTCCGCTGGAATCTATGCCCTGTCCATGCATGAGCGGCAGGAGGTTACTCTGCTTTTGGATCTGGGCACCAATGGGGAGATGGTTTTGGGGAACAGGGAGCGGATGATAGCGACGGCGGCTGCGGCAGGACCGGCGTTTGAAGGAAATGCAGAAAATTACGGTACGGATTTGATGGCGCTTGCCGCAAGGCTTTTAGAGGAGGGTATTTTGGATGAAACAGGTCTTCTTGCAGAGCCTTATTTTGAAGAGGGCATCGATATTGGCGGCGTTCGGTTGACACAAAGTTACATCAGGCAGCTTCAGATGGCGAAAGCTGCTGTCCGCACGGGCATCCGCATTTTATGTGAGAAATATGGATTAGAGTCACCTGCGCAGATAGATAAGGTTTTTCTGGCCGGTGGAATGGGCTATTATCTGAGTTCCAAAGCGGCAGCACGCATTGGGCTGCTGCCGGCAGAATTGGCAGGAAAAACGGTTGCGGTGGGAAATGCCGCGCTTGAGGGCGCTTTTTGGTACGGAAGACGGATTTTGTGGCAGGAGATATCGGCAGAGGGAGAGAATACGGCAGCCGGTAAACCGCTGCAGACAGGGATAATATCTGCCGCAGGCATATTGCCGCCGCTTCGGACAGAGGTGTTTAATCTGGCAGAGGAGCCGCAGTTTTCGGAACGTTATGTGCAGGAGATGAATTTTCCGGCGGCGGGTGAAAGTTGAGGTGATTGATTGTTATCACGCTTGGGAGTCACTGCATTTTTACTATAATTATCATGCTTGAGAGCCACCATGAAATATTATATATAGGTTTTATCACAAATGGCATGACTACTGTCATCATAAATATATGAAATCAGCCTAATGAATCACTTACAGCTTTTGCCCTCTTGGAATCAATGGTGTAAGAGTTATGGCTGATTCTGTCCATTATGGAATCTGTCTGTGTTCTATGAATTCATATATAATTTCGATTCCCTCTCATTTATTTTATTATTTAACCATTCATAGAGTATTGGAAATGAAAGTCAGGAAAATTTTTGGATTTTTCAAAAAGGAATACCCTATTATTCGGCGTTTACGATATGCAGAAAGCATTAGGGGTATTTTATACTTTATACAAGCTTCAGATGAATAATTTGGGCGACAAATATATGTAAAAGAACTAACGGTAGGAGAGAGAAATATTGGATGATGATGCCGGCTTGCCTATGTGGGTAATGATAGTTTTTAGGGGGGCTATGGGGGAGAGGCGAGTTTTTATCTAAAAATTACAATTAGAGGGCTAAATTATTACAATTAGAGTTTTTGAAGATAGAAAGTAGTATAATGGATAAGTAAGAAAGCAACATGGTAATGTTCAGTCTGTATACTATCGAATGGTGAGCCTTGGGAGCAATTGCCGGATGGGTTTATAAGGATGAAAAGTGAAAATATTAATTACACAAATCCACTGTTATGCCTCAATTGCTATCACAAAGTTATTAAAAAACAAATCAACTTTGGGGGTTGAAATATGGCGATGTAACCGCAGAACAATAGGTTATGTGAGCGGAAGCCTGTTAGTAGATACGTATATTTCAATCCCTAACATACACGAAACAAATTACACAGATTATATAAAAGAAATATATAAGGGCAATCAGATTGATTTCATTATTTCTGTTGATGAAGAAGAATTACTCGTATTCGGTCAAAATAATCTTAGTAAAGATTGCAAATTAGTGATTCCGGCAGAGAAAACATTGAAATTATTCATGAACAAATTAGAGGCTTCATTGAAAATATCTGAGTTAGGTATTAAGATTCTTCCTATTTTATTTTAACTGATTTGAGCCAAATTAGTTATCTTCCTCCACCAAAATGGACAGGACGATCTTGTTCGAGGATTGGAACATTACTGTGATGCCAATGATTACAATAAAGTGTTTTGTTACAGTAATGGCAGCGACTTTGACGATGTAACAGAATACTATTTTCTTGTACGCTGCCTGTCAAAACAGATTGTGGTAAAGGAATTTGCGTGTCGTCTGCGCCCAAAGGAAGATTGCGGTTTCCGTTTCGGGATGCTCCAGAACCCGTCAGACCCGGAGGCAATTTTCCGTGAAAAAGCTGGGAAAGAATATCAGGGGTATATTTCCAATATAGAAGAAACCGTGAATAAAAACGATTCTGTCGTTATGGATTATCAGTTTGAGCAGAGCACTTATAGTGATAGCCGGTTTTATAAGGACAGCATGAAGCGTTAGGGAAAAAAGCGAAGCAGATAACAGTCATTGCAGAGGGAGCAGTTGAGTTACAATGATGCAAAAAGCGGATGCTGGGTGCATTTACCTATAAATCAGATTTTGGAGATGACAAGAATGCGAGATTAAAGGAGTATTTATGAAAAATAATTTTTTTAAAAATTATAAATTTATGCTAAAGACAATATGTAAGGCCTCCGCATCGCGGGTATGGCTGAATATTTTCTTTACAGTTATAAATGATTTATTTTTGATATTCTATAATGTGTTCTTTTTTGCATATTTTATGCAAGCAGTTGAAAAAGGGAAAAACATCATTGAGATTAGTAAGGTGTTGATTGTTTTCGTTCTGATCAATATTCTGTTTGAAATACTGAACTCCTATTATAATCAGAAGTATGTTCCCCAAAATGACGTCAAGCTCTCGTTGTTTTTAAAAAAAATGATATATAAGAAGATTACGACGATTGATATAGAGTGTTTTGATAATCCGGAATACTATGATAACGTAACGTTTGCATTAAATGATTTATTTGACAGAGTAAAGAGTATCTTAAATAACGTATCTCAGTTTATTTCTCACTTATGCTGCGTTATCGTGTTGATTGGATATTTTGCGCAGGTGGATTTCATCATTGTAATGATATCGCTTATCTCCGTTTTAATGGGATTGTTTTTTGAGCCTATTATTAATAGGTACAGATATCGTTATACGAATGAGAGCTTAAAATATCAAAGAAAATATGATTACGTGAAAAGAATTTCCATTCAGGCAGAATGTGCTCAGGAATTGAGAACCACAAATGTGAAAAACGTTCTGAATAAAATGATTGATGATGCATTTGGGGGATTGAAGGAGCTTCTAAAAAAGTATTACAGAAAAATATCGATGTTTGATAGTGTTCAAGCCTTTTTTGGATTTGGAATTGTATCTTGTATTACAACACTCATCTCCATACATAGAATTGTCATTGATAAATCGGTAACAATAGCAATGTTCTTGCCTTTGCTGGGGGCGATAGCGCAGTTTACCTGGAGGGCGTCTTCTGTAGTACGCTCTTTTAATGGTATTTTGAATGATAATATCTACTTAAACAAATTCAATGAATTTTATCGGTATGAACCGAAGATCGTATCGCGCAAAGAGGAAATGGTGGACGCATCTTTTTGCGGAATTAAGATAGAACACCTATATTTTAAATATAACAATAATGACAATTATACTTTGAAGGATATTTGCATGGAAATTCAGCCAAAACAAAAGATTGCACTGGTTGGGTATAATGGGGCAGGGAAGTCGACACTGATTAACCTGATTTTGCGGCTGTATGATCCGGATCAGGGCAGCATAACTTATAATCAAAAGAATATTTGTGATTACAATTTAAAGAATTATCGTAGCAAGTACGGGATTGTTTTTCAGGACATAAATGTTTATGCTACGACCATCGGCCAAAATATTGCAATGGATACGAAGATTTATTCAGATGAGGAAATGCAAAATATTATGAATACCCTTCATCTGAAAGAAAAGATAAACAATTATGAAGATGGTTTTAACACGCAACTGACCCATGAACTATCTGATTCGGGTGAGATGCTTTCCCTTGGACAGAGCCAGTGTTTGGCGTTAGCAAGAATCTTTATCAATCCGGAAAAGCAGCTCTACATTTTAGATGAGCCTACCAGCGCACTTGATCCTATTGCAGAAGAAGAGATTTTTGAGACAATTAATAGTTATCTGGCAGATAAGACCATTATTTATATCTCTCACAGATTTTCGGCATCTAAAATAGCAGATAAGATTTATTTTATGGAAAGTGGTCAGATTGTTGAGCAGGGAACCCATGATGAATTAATTCGCCAAAATGGAAAATATGCAGATATGTTCAATTTGCAGGCAAAATACTATAGAAACGATGCGGGAGCATGTATTGAATGATAGGTGCGTAAATAAAGTGCAAGGAGTAAAACATGAAAAAAGTAATACATAATAATATGTACATGTTGAAAATATTTTTTAAAACAGTTCCACTGTATTCTACCTGCTACGCATTACTGATCATACTTAGAAGTGTATTGTTCAATACCGTTGGAAACGTTCTGTTTATACAGTACATTGTCAAGGCGGTAGAATTTGTTATTGCGCATCCGGAAGAAACACAGAAAACCGTGACACAGTTGATTATTGCCACGTGCGTATATTATGGTTTGGTGCTGCTGTTTAATACTGTCATAGAGGGAATATATAATAATAGTTTGACGAAAAACGCAGAAATCATGGTCAATCGTGTTTTCACAAAAATGATGTTTGAAAAATCCAGTTCAATTGATCTTGGCTGCTATGACGACCAGAAGTATTACAATAATCTGGTTATTGCCAACAATGAATCAAATACCAGAGCTTGGCACACTTATAGGAATTTTGTCAATTTAATTGAAAACTTAGCAGTATTGATCTCATTGTTTTATATTATTAGCTCTCTAGATTTTGTTGTTTTTATCATGGCAGTTGTAATTAACGTTCTCTCCTCTTTATATCAGATTAAGCTGAATAAAATTAACGGCGAAATTTATAACAAGACCATGCCTTATAATAAAGAAATCGACTATGCGAATCGCATGTTTTTCTTAAAACAAAATGCTAAAGACATCAAGATGACAAACATTGGGGGTGTTTTGTTTGAGAAATTGACATCTTCCTCGGGAAGGCTTAGTGAGATTCATGCTGCTTATGGGGCAAAAAAGACGATGTTATGCTCTGGCGATAATCTGATGAAGAAAATCCTTGGGGATTTTGTGACATTATTTTATTTGGCCTACATGGTTCTTGTGAAATGTGCATATACTTTTGACGCAATGACTGCTTTGTGGAATGCATACGGTACAATAAAAGGAAGTATGAATAATTTTGTTAATTCAATAAAGGAATTACATAATAACAGCATTTACATCGATAAGTTCATTCATTTCATGGAAATGGAAAACCACATAGTATCGGATAAAGGGCTGCAAAGCAACGCCGATATGCCGATCACAATTGAGTTTGTTGATGTGTCTTTCTCATATGACAGAGAACACTATATTTTAAATGGATTAAATTTAAAAATCAATGCGCATGAAAAAGTAGCGATTGTCGGCAATAATGGTGCGGGAAAGAGTACCATTGTCAAGTTGCTGCTGAGGCTGTATGATCCTGACAGAGGTAAAATCATGGTAAATGGAATTGATATTCGGGACTATGACTTGGAGTTCTATCGAAAGAATATATGCAGTATATTGGTTCAAAATTTCCAGCTGTTTGCGTTAACGCTATATGAGAATGTCAAAATGGACATTGTTGACAAAAAAGCGGAAGTCATCAAATTGGATAAGGCGTTGGATATGGTTAAGCTGAGCGATGTGATAGAGCGCTTGCCTGATAAAGGAGACAGCGATTATTCGAGGGAATTTAATGGCGACGGCGTGGTATTCTCAGGAGGACAAAAGCAAAAGCTGGCGCTGGCAAGAGTGCTGTTAAGTAATAAAAAACTCGTGGTCTTAGATGAGCCGTCAAGTGCTTTGGATCCTAAAGCAGAAAGTGACTTTAATGAACTGGTGTTCAATATGTTGCCGGAGAGAACTATTGTTATTATTTCTCATAGGCTATCGACAACCAAAATGGCGGACAGGATTATTCTGATCCAAAATGGAAAGGTGGCTGAAGATGGTTCGCATGAAGAGTTAATAAGGAACAATGGCACATATGCTAAAATGTTTGAAATGCAGTCTAGGAGATATAAATAGTGGGTGAAGAAACACAGAAGTATATATTTATTAAGGGCGCAAAAGAAAATAACTTAAAAAATATCAGTTTGGCAATACCCAGAAATAAGATTACTGCAGTAGTTGGGGTTTCAGGATCTGGTAAGTCCTCTCTTATAATAGATATATTGCAAAAAGAAAGTATGCGACAGCTTTTTGATACGATGGGGAGCCTTAATCAGGTAAAAAAACCTTTAGTAGACAGTATTGAAGGACTGTCTCCGGTTATATATATAGATCAACATATCACGAACCGTAATCCTCGTTCAACCGTCGGGACGGCAACGGAGATACTTAGGTATATCAGGTTGTTATTTGCTCAAGTAGGAGTTCGTGAATGCAGTCATTGCAGATATAAAATCCTTCCCTTGCTCTCGAAGTATGAGAATGATTCCGATTGGACTGATGATGTGAATAATCCGTCTGAGATTTTAAGGGATAAATGTCCTGCTTGCGGACATGAAATTAGAAAATTCCGAATGGCCGACTTTTCGTATAACAATCCAAATGGCGCATGTCCTAAATGTCATGGCATTGGCTATATATATAGCGTAAATACAAGCGTCACGATTGACGAAGAATTGTCAGTTTATGATGGAGCTTTTAAGAGCTGGGGTAAAAATGAGATCAAGGTTTATGTCCCCATAGTTCTTGCAGCAAGTAAATACTATGGATTTGAGTTTGATCCGAACGACAAAATAAAGAATCTTTCACCTGAAGCAAAAGCATTTCTGTATTATGGTAATGATGATCAGCGTTTTATGAAGTACTTTCCAAACGTAGAAAGACCGACCGAAAAGAAGTATTTGTTCATGGGATTCATAAATGACATGGAAACCACGTACGAGAAATTATTGGATAATGAGGGCTGGACAGAGCGTTTTGGTAAGTTTATGACTAGGGTAGAGTGTACGGAATGCAATGGAAGCCGAATGTCAGAGGACCTCGAAATGGTGAAGGTTAATGACCTATCAATCAACCAATTGATGCTATATTCACTTAAAGAAACACGAAATTGGATTTTAGGCTATAAAGCATATAGAGAAAATCATATTGAGTATAAACTCGTCGGAGAAGTTGTAGAATTAATCATAAAAAGGTTAAATGAACTGATTGAATTAGGATTGGGTTATTTATCGTTATCACGTTCCGTTATTTCTCTTTCGTTCGGTGAACATCAGAGACTTCGTGTGGCAAATATTTTGGGCTCTAATTTAACGGAAATGATTTATATTTTTGATGAGCCCACCATAGGATTGCACCCTGCTGACAATGATATGATTATAAACGCCATTAACGTATTGAAAAATAATGGTAATACAATCATTATCATAGAGCATGATGTGGACCTAATCAGAAAAGCAGATTATATTGTGGAAATTGGTCCGGAAGCAGGCGCTAATGGTGGACAATTGCTGTTTGCGGGAATTATGGATGAATTTAAAAAAGCAGATAATTCCATAATGAAAAACTATTTGCTAAAAAAGAATTATACTTTGAAGGGAATAGATTATACGCAAGGCGACTGCATAAAAATAAAGAATGCCCGAAAACATAATCTGAAAGATATCAATGTCAATATTGCAATAAATAAAATCAACGTGATCACGGGTGTTTCTGGCAGCGGAAAATCTTCTTTAATTTTTGACGTGCTTGTAGAGACATTGGAAAACTACTATAAGAATGGCGTTAAGGACGAAAATATTGAAGGTTATGAAAAAAATGATAATGTTATTTGTATGTCCCAAAAGCCAATAAGTAAGGGCGCAAGATCCAATATAGCAACATATACGGATATCTATACGGATATTCGAAAGCTTTTTGAAAAACAGCCGAAAGCCAAAATATTGGGATTGGATAAGAAGGATTTCTCGTTTAACGTAAAGGGCGGACGGTGCGAATACTGTGAAGGACAGGGAACGGTTGAACTTAACATGGTTTTAATGCCGACTATGGAAGTCCAGTGTCCGGTATGTAAAGGGAAACGCTTTAATAAAAATGTTCTGGAGGTTAAATACAAAGGCAAGAGTATTACGGACGTCTTAAATACTACTTGTGATAACGCATTAACCTTATTTTGTGATGTGCCCAGCATATGCAGGGTTCTGAAAGCAATGAGTGATATCGGATTGGGATATTTGACAATTGGACATCAATTAAATCAATTGTCTGGCGGAGAATGCCAAAGAATCAGACTTGTCAGGGAGCTTTCACAAAATAAAAAGGGAAAAGACTTGTATGTGTTTGATGAACCTACTACAGGTTTGCATCCGAGGGATGTTGAAAAATTAGTTGTGATTATGAAGGGCTTGAAGCAAAATGGTCATACGTTAGTTGTGATAGAGCATAACCTTGATCTTATGCTGGAGGCTGACCACATAGTTGATTTGGGGACTGGTGGAGGAGCTGAAGGCGGCAAACTGGTTTATCAGGGAAGTTTGAAGGGGTTGCTTATGAATCCAGAGTCATATACAGGTCGTTGCATTAAGGAATATATCTCACAAAACAAGTAGGTGTTTTAGGCATTAATAGTAGTGCTAAAACAATGAAGAGAAGGATTTGTACATGCAGACGAAAAGGAAATATTATTTATCATCCTATATTGCACAGAATGAGTTGGCTCATCTTATGAAATGTGAAATGCGAACGAATCAGGGAATAGCGTTGTGGGGAGTGGAGGGGGAAGATATTACGCTTATAAGATATTGGGAGCTGGAGAGAATTACCGGAATTAAAAAGCATAATATTCCGTTTTATTCCATGAATGACATGAGGTCATTTATAAATGACCGGCTGTCAGAGTTCAATCTTTCATTAGACGATATTGATGAGATATTGGGAACTCCAGAAATAGATACCCAAAGTGATAATAGTATATATAAGCTGGGAAATAATAATTTTTCCATTCACACAATATGCCATTTATATTCTGCGATTCTTAGTGAGACGCAGGTCTTTAATAATGAAACGATAGTTGCACTTGCTGTTGATGGGGGACCGGACGGCTATGTGCAAAATAAATATCAAGGATATGGTTATTGCGGCCTGGTTAGTAAGAAGGGGAAAATATCGGAATTACACCCAATCTCTTCGCCGGGAATTCTGTGGGACATGGCCCACAATGTCTTTCACATGCAGGAGGGGTCTTTGATGGCTCTGGCAACAGCCTCCAATAGTGTTTGCTATTACAAAGGCAGCCTTGATTTGGAGTGTAAGAGACTAAGGGATTACCATGTATTTGCAGAATTTGTTGAACAGGTCAAAGAAGAGGTTTATTCATTGACAGAGGGTGACACAGGGGTTAAGTTTTCTGGATTTGATGAAAGATTTTCCGTCGAAGAAAACAGAATTAGCATGTGCATGAAAATTATTCAAGAGGCATCTATAAGGATGATGGAGAAAAACGTTGCTCTGCTGCTTGAAAAGTATAACGTAAAGCCACAGGAGGCGTATTTGTCGATTACCGGCGGATATGGCTTGAACTGTCCAACAAACTCGTATTTGATGAACAAATTCGGATTTAAGAATTACATTGCTCCTCCGTGCGTGGATGATACGGGCATTGTGTTGGGGTTAGGACTGTTAATGCTGTATAAAAAATATCCAAACATGAAGTTTTCATTAAAAAATGCTTTTCATGGGCAAGCGGATGAGGTGAATTTGTTTTTACAGGCTAATGATTTTGGTGATTATATTGAAGAAATTGAAGAAATTGACTATGCACAGGTTGCAGAAGACTTAATTAATGGGCCGATTGTTTGGTTTTATGGAGATGCGGAGATAGGTCCACGTGCACTTGGTCACAGAAGTATCTTGGGAGATCCCAGACAATTAGAAACAAAGGACATATTGAATGTAGTAAAACAAAGAGAATGGTGGAGACCAGTAGCGCCGATCATATTGGAAGAAGATATTCATGAATGGTTCGAAAACGCTTATGTTTCTCCATATATGCTTCATACAATGAAGATTAAGCAGGAAAAAGCACAATTTGTGCCATCAATATTGCATTTGGATAATTCAGCACGTGTGCAGACCATAAATTCAGATAATTGTAAGGTGCTGTATGATGTTATCCGGAAATTTAAGGAGGTAACGGGCGTTCCTATTATTTGCAATACTTCGCTAAATGATAAAGGGGAACCGATCATTAATAAGATAAATGAGTGTTTTAACTTTGCTTTGAGAAAGAAGTTTAAGGTTATTTATGTAAATGGGAAACGGATTCGTCTTAAAAATCACGAGTTATATACGGAAAGTGTTCCGGCTAAGAGAAATAACGAATTGTTTTGCATGGTAAGTGATGACGAAATGAAGGCATTAAGGAAAAAACTTAATCCTCATGACATAACAAGAGATAATCTGAATTTTGCATTCCAGCTTATGAGCTTGTTTAGAAATATAGATTTAACAGATGAGAAAAATGCACATTTTATCGAAAAATACAAGAGGATATATGCGGTATAAGTTATGAAAATATTAATATCATCGCCAATAAGAGAAAAGGCAGCTGTTTTAAAATGTTATCTGGATGCCTTGATTCAAAATAAAAACAACTGTAGTGAATTATGTGAAGTGGGATTCTATTTTATTGATGATAATATCGAGGATAAATCTAGTGCGGCATTGTATGAATATAAATCCCGGTTAGAATCGGAATGCATTGAATTCACAATTGAAAGAGTTTTAGAAGAGATTTCAAATCAGGATGACAGGGCAGAGGAGTGGAATTCTGTAAAAATACTAAAAATGTCATGCCTGAGAGATCAAATCATAAATTACACATTGGGAAAAGGTTATGATTACCTGCTGATGGTTGATTCTGATTTAATGTTAGGAGAGGATACTTTGTGTGAGTTGATTTTAACAGACAAAGAAATCGCGACGCCATTGCACTGGACGTATATTAATAACGGGTTATATCCTAATGTCTGGTTATATGATTTTTGGGATTTTGCATATCGCAAGTATGTGGGGGAGCATATAAGCAGGGCAAAACAGTTAATGAGGATGGAAGAGTTCTTCAAAATGTTAAGAAAACCGGGAGTATATAAGGTGGGCGGTTTATGCGGCTGCTCACTCATAAAGGCTGAGTGCTTGCGGAATGGCTTGAGATATCGAGTCTGCAGTAATACGAGTGTGTTAAGTGAAGATTACTATTTTTGCACGAGAGCCAGCGTTTTAGAAATGGAAATGTATGTGAATACGAAGGTTGATTGTTTTCACGTATACAAGGAAGAAATGTTACAGGAATATAAAAGCTTGATTGCAACAGTACCAGAATAGCAAATACTTTTTAAAGTGGCTTTAGGTAAATGAATGGAGCACATATGAAGGATGGTTACTATTTATCGGTATATTCAGAGATAAACCCATATGCTTATATAGCATTTGAAGATAAAACACTAACGCGAAGGCATGACCACAATATTTCGTTGTGGAAAAAGAGCGGTGAACAGCTTACGCTAATACATTACTGGGAGTTAGAACGAATAACGGGATTGAAAATGCATGACCGATGCTTCCCTGACGTAGAACAGGCTATGGAATTCATCAATAGGTTATTAAAAAGATACGACTTGACGTTGGATGACATGCAAGAGGTGTGGGGAACGCCGGGATTAGAGAAGAATTATGTGGCATCTATTAAGGAGACCACGCCATATATCGCATATCATACGTTAGCACATTTGTATAGTGGAATGCTGTGTGAAACAGAGATATTCAAAAATGAGGATATGATTACGCTAGCTGTTGATGGTGGTCCTGATAACGTGGTTGATAAAGGGATAAAGAGTCAGTGGAATTTTGTTGGATGCCATTCAATTAAAGGAAAGGTGAAAGAAATTTTTCGGGTTGATTCACCGGGGTTGCTATGGGGGGCTGCCTCCGATTTCTATCAATTAAGGGAAGGAACACTCATGGCATTAGGAAGTGCCAGTACAAGTGCTCTGGATTTACCAGAAAATATCATTAATCAGTTAATAGATGAATATGTTAATGAAATTGACAATAAAAAGCAGAATGCGTATTTAGACTATGTAAAGAAAATAGATGGTTTGGTTCAACAGATGGAGACAGATGCATTAAATGGTTTTACGGGCTATGATGCAAGGTTTACGGACACAGAAAACCATATCAGCACAGTAATGAAAATTATTCAGGATATGTCTATAAAAATCATGAAGAACAACGTAGCCATGATTTTGAGTAAATGCGATGTTGATGCGAAAAATGCTTATTTATCTATTACCGGAGGATATGCTCTGAATTGTCCCACCAATAGTGCACTGATGAACCAATTTAATTTTAAGGGCTTCGTGGCGCCGCCCTGTGTTAGTGACTCGGGGATATCTTTAGGGATTGCATTGTATGAATTTTTCGTAAAAATGGATTCTATATCATTTAGTTTGCACAATGCATATTATGGAAACTCATTTGACGATTTGTATGATGTCATCAATGAAAATAATATGATGAAGTATATTAAGTCCATTTCAAAGATGGATTTCGAGCAAGTTGTTTATGATATTATGGAGTTTCCTATTGTGTGGTTTAATAATTCGGCAGAAATCGGCCCTCGTGCATTGGGAAACCGTAGCATTATAGCAGATCCCAGAAGTGACGTGAGCAGGGAAGAACTGAATGAAATTAAGCAGCGAGAGTGGTGGCGACCGGTTGCACCTATTGTCATGGAAGAAAAGGTCAGTGAATGGTTTGAAGAGGCATTTATATCACCTTATATGCTACACACCTTTAAGATCAAGGATGATAAAGCGAAAAAAGTTCCTGCCATTATGCATCTTGACCAGACGGCCAGAGTGCAGACAATAGGCAATGGGGATAACGATACTTTATACAGTATTTTAGATCATTTCAATGAAATGACGGGTGTACCTATTTTATGTAATACCTCACTCAATGATAAGGGTGAGCCTATTATAGATACGATTTTGGAAGCATTCAACTTTGCATTAAGAAAAAAGGTTAAGGTTTTGTATGTAAATGGAAAAAGGGTGGAATTGCAAAACCAGAATCTGTATGAAAAAACGAGGCCAGAAGAGAGAAAAACGGTTTTCAGTGAACCGCTTACACAAGATGAGCTTGACGTTTTGAAGCAAACATATAATCCACAGAATTTGTGCAACGAATTAATCAGATTTTATTTTGACTGGGAGTATTACGATTTGTTCCGAAATTTAAAACTGACGGATAAAAAGGATGCCATCTTGCTTGAAAAGTACTATAGGATGAGACGGACAGTTAGGAAACAATGGGGTAATACGATGGGGTAATACAATATGGAAATGATACCTTTAACAAGCATAAAATATGTTAAAGAAGCCATGAGGTTAGATAAAAAGGTTTCATATATTGCCTTTAACTCAAAGAACAAAACAGAAATTGTAAGTAATGTGTTGAAATATACCAGTAATTTCTTTGTGTTATTGATAAGCGAAATAGAAAAATATAAAGATGCGGAAATATATTTCTGTGATAATGGAAATATAAAAGCCGTGCTTGAAGATATTGATCAAAACAGAGCAAATCATACGACCGAAGATGCTACTGTCAGATATGACAATGTTATTGTTTTGATCGATCTTTTGGAAACGGAAAAAACGAAATATGATTACTTGAAAAATCGGGAGATGAAAGAATGTCAGATTACATATAATCTTCTCCAAATTATAGCTAAAAAGTTTTCTTTTTATGGTTATCTAATTGAAAACGGTTATATAGTTTTGGAATATATTGAAAATGCTGCAAAAAGAGATGCATTTCCCGGAAACGGTTCTGGTAAGAATGGTTGTCTTTTTATTAATTACAAAGGTGGAATTGGCGATTATGTAATGAATGTGTCGCTATTGTATGATTTCATCTTGAAGAGTGGTTTTCCGGCGGAAAAAACTTATCTAATCATGCTAGACGGAATAACTCAATTCCAACTTGCGAAATGCTTCTTTCCGGATATTCATATTTTGAAGATGCCCAGTTTTGTGATGATGTGTCATTTAATGGAAATATCAAAAAGAAAAAATCAGGAGTCAAAGAGGTTGTATATGTTTAAGGGTAATACATTTATTGATCTGACAGAACTCTATGGAACTGGGCATATTTATGATTTAAACCGAAGACGTATGTTTCCGGATACTGATATATACCCATTTACCCATATCGAGATGATGCAAAAGCGAATCATTGGAAAGATTTCTACTGAACGCAAGAAACAGTTGGATGGTATGTTTGACAAAAACAAAAAGTATATTGGGTATCAATTTTTTACAGGTGATTTAATACATGATAAGAAATATATAGGCAGGGGGGCAAGATGCTGGAGTGAGGACAATGCCTACGAATTTTATAAAATATGTATAGAAAATAATGTTAATATTGTGATTCTTAGTCCACATTGTTACCGTACGATGCCAGGCGTCATAGAATTTGGGAAGCTTACAATATTTGAATATATATATGTAATTTCCAGATTTACGATGGTAGTGGGCATTGATAGTTCGGCAGGTCATATTGCATCTTTTTGGAATATCCCAACATTGACCATCTGGGGAGAGCAGACTCCATTGGTTTGTGAAGGAAATGAGATTGGTTTTCGCGTCTTAAGAAATAATTATAGTATTGTGCCAGAGGATGGGAATATTAATAGCATAGATCCAGAGGCTGTATACGATACAATGAATAAGATGTTATCAAATGAGATTTCAATAGATTGCAACCATATTATAACATATGCTGATAGCGTGAATGGTTATAACACGTTATTTGTATAGTGCCATAAGCGACTGCGAACTGTTTTTACACATAAGATGTTAAACGAAAATATGATTGCGGAACAGCATGATTGTAAAATGAAAGAATAAGATTTGAGGTGCGTGTGTTGAAAAAATATGAATTATTGCTAAATCATCGGTTACAAGCACTAAACAATATTTTTCAAGATAGTCATATGATAGAGCAATTTGAAGAATTTGCTACGATAATTAAGGATACGATAAAGAATAAAAAGGAGATTTTTGTATTCGGAAATGGTGGAAGCGCCGCAGATGCAATGCATTTTTCAGGGGAATTAGTTGGCAGATTTAACAAGAATAGAAGCCCTTATCCAGTACATGCATTGAATTGTGACGTAGCTTCTATGACGGCAATTGCAAATGATTTTTCCTATGATGACATTTTTGCCAGACAAGTTGAAGCATTTGCAAAAAAAGGAGATTTGCTTTTTGTATTAACAACAAGTGGAAATTCAGTCAATGTGTTAAAAGCATTAGAATATGCAAATGTTCACGACATAGTGACTAGTGGTTTCATCGGAAAAGATGGTGGACGAGTTCTGCCACTGCTCAAGTATCCGGTACATATTCATGCAGAGGATACGGATATTATACAAGAAGCCCAGAAAATATTGATACACATTATGTGTGCTGAAATTGATGACGAATCAGACAATCTGGTTTAGCAGTATGTGTCAGACAATTAATACGTAGGTGTAGAGGTACAGCTATCTATGAAAAAGTGTGTATTTCTTGACAGGGATGGAGTAATCAATAAAGACTTAGGATATGTTTCTTCCATAAGCCAAATACAATTAAACGAAAGTATAGGCGAAAGCATTCGATTATTAAATAAAAATGGATTTATCGTGATTGTGGTAACGAATCAATCAGGAGTGGCAAGAGGTTATTATGGCGAAAACACCGTATGGGAAATTAACCAGTATATCATGAATTTGTTGGCTGAGGAAGACGCACATATACAAGAATTTTATGTATGTCCGCATTTGGAACAGGGGATTGTAAAAAAATATGCTGTTGCTTGTGACTGCAGAAAACCAAACCCCGGGATGCTGTTAGCAGCAAAGAAAAAATATGAGATAGATTTTGGGCATTCCTATTTGATAGGGGACAGCCATACAGATATACAGGCGGGTAATAATGCTGGTTTGAAATATTCTTTTTTGATTAAGACGGATGGCGATGTGTTGCAGGCTGTGGAAAAGATATTGAGTATTGAAGGCATTAGGGAGACATGAAGGAACAAAAAGGAGATGATGTGAGAGCAAATACTGATATTATATTTGAGAGCGGATGCTTCAGTGGGGTAGATGCAAATGAATGGTTAACAATTATTTGTGATTATTATAAGAATAAAGATTGTTTAAGTTGGATCGGACTCATATATAACGACGATGAGATGACGATCAACGCTGAAAAGGAATGGTTTGATGCTTATGTATTAAAAGCCAGTAACCTTTCTCTTGAGCTGTCCTGTAGGGAAGAAACGGGTAATATAATTATA